>Ga0115002_10001191_pt1 | contig 36184 bp, 35 predicted proteins | sample ArcticOcean_MG_C_8_FD_89576 | JGI IMG/M metagenome (GOLD analysis project Ga0115002, IMG submission 89576) | Marine microbial communities from western Arctic Ocean - ArcticOcean_MG_CB11_86 | ecosystem: Environmental > Aquatic > Marine > Oceanic | place: Arctic Ocean: Canada Basin | collected... | reverse complement strand
TTGAGAGACGTACTCGCAAAAAAAAGACCAGCCACGATGAAGCTCAATAGAGATCTGAATCTTGTCTCATTTTTCATATTTATTCTCTGAGAATAGACCTACAGACAGTGTACTCTATGACTAGCCTTCTAAGTTTGCAGATAAAGGTTTTTTAACAGATAACAGCAGGCGGAAAAATAGCCTTAAGTTTACGAGTCAAACACACCGCATCCTCTCGACCAGCGTAGTATTTATGCCTAATCCCACTTTCAGAAAAACCATATTTTTTATAGAAACCAAGGGCGTTGGGATTAGAAGCACGCACCTCTAATTGCATAACAAAGCATCCTGCAGTTTGGGCGGAAGATTCAATCCACTCTAAAAGCATTCTGCCAACCCCCTGGCGTTGATACCCAGGATGAACAGCACACAAATTAAGGTGGATTTTATCATCGCAGAATTCGGCTATAGCAAAACCAGCTACACGCCGCACATTTCGGGCGACTAGCACAACGCAGTCGGGGTCAAAAATACATTTGAAAATTCTATCTTCATCCCATAAACACGGGATTCCATGCTCAATTAACTCACGTGACATCGCGGCTATAACTGACACTTCATGTCGCCGCCCAAGTCCTAAACGAATACGCATCGATCTATACCCCACTAAAATTCTTAATGTGATTTATAAAACCATGCTTTAGGGTAACTGATTCTTTCAGCGCGTGAAGATAGAAAAGAAAAGCTATTAAACGAGCATCATATAGATCGTCGACCCCATCAAACCTGGGTTATAGTTGCCTAATGTCTAACTCAAGCCATTATCAAGCTAGTGGCTTATGGAGCCTGATTCTAGCAGCTGGCAATTCCAGCCGACTGAAAACACCTAAACAGCTTCTTCGATACCGTTCTCAGTTTCTGCTAAGTCATATCATCAACTCTGCTGAGACTATGACACCTAATCAGGTACTTGTGGTACTAGGCTCACACGCATTAAAACTGCGATTGCTACTTAGACGCCACCATCCAGACATCTACTCAATTACTAATGCGGAATGGGAAAAAGGAATGGGAAGTTCTCTTTCAGTTGGCCTCTCTGCAATGCCGGAACGCGCTAAAGCAGTGCTAGTTCTGGTTTCTGACCAGCCCTTCGTAGGCATTAAACCATTGAATCGACTCGTTCACACATGGGTCCGGCGCCCCAGTAATATAGCAGCGGCATATTACAAAACTAATCTGGGTGTTCCAGCAATTTTACCAAGAAAAGTTTGGACTGACGCAAGAAACCTCACGGGAGATATTGGCGCCAGACAGCTTTTGCGGGAGAGCGCTATGCCCATAAGCGCCGTACCAATGCCAGAAGCTATATTCGATGTGGATATACAGAAAGACGCGGAAAATCTAAAAAACCGAACTATCCCTCTCTTCGATCAGTAATTCAAAACACTTATTCAAGCCTGCCCATCCTTTCCAGTCAGACAATTAATCCAGTCAGAGCGCCCATCCTTATAATGTTCTTTTTTCCAGATCGGAAGTCGTTGCTTTAGTTCATCAATAATATAACGACAACCATCGAAAGCTGGGCCACGATGTGGCGCGCTTACTCCTACCCAGACCGCACAATCACCAATATCCAGATGACCAATACGATGAAAGCTTCTAGCCGCTAGCAAATCAAACCTATCGAGGGCTTCCGCAAGAATTTTTTCACCTTCATTGGCAGCGACCACCGCATGAGACTCATAATCTAGAGAAGTAACACCCTTCCCATCATTAAGGTTCCGAACCCACCCCTCAAAGGATGCATAGGCGCCAGCAGAGTCATCTCGAAGCATGTGATTTAGCACAGCAATATCGAGTGGTTTATTAGTAATTTTAAATATGGGTTTATACATGCATTAATAAATTTTTTAACCGCCAGCAACCGGAGGGAAAAATAAAACAACATCACCCTCAGAAATACTAGAATCCCAACCCGCTAACTCATCGTTTATAGCAACCTTACAGCGCACCATAGGATCAGAAAAAAGGTGTCGGACAACCACCTCCGAAAAGAGGTCCCCAGCGGTTGCCGCGCTAGTAGATAAAACTTCAGATTCTTTTCCCGTTTTCTCTCGGAAAACAGCAAAATATTTTGCAGTAACGCTAATCATCACTTTCCTAATTCGGCAAAATCTGCCTTACCTCCAGTCTTGGAAACCAGAGATATATCTTTAATCTGTATCCCGTGGGAAAGCGACTTGCACATATCGTAAACCGTTAGGGCTGCTACCGAAACGCCTGTCAGTGCCTCCATCTCGACGCCAGTTTTGTGCGTTGCTCGTACCGAACACTGAATCACTAGTTCTTGCTTAGAATTCCACTCGATTGTTATTGCGCAATCTTCAAGCGGAATAGGATGACAAAAAGGGATTAATTCGTGTGTTCGCTTCACGGCCATCACGCCCGCAATGATTGCAGTATCAATCACTGGGCCTTTTTTGGTTTGTAAAATTTCTTTCTGATAGCTCAGCAAATCCTCGGGGAAGATAACCACTGCTCGGGCACAAGCGGCTCTATGGGTTACCTCTTTATTACTGACATCGACCATAGTAGGACGATTAAATTCGTCTATATGACTAAGCATTTACCCCCCCATCCTATACATCTCAATTCTCGAGTCTTCCGTTTTTTCTATCGTTGTGCCTTCGCCTCGCTGTTCGCTATAGCGATCTATTCGATTTCTCCATAGATTCTGTAGCAGACTGATCATATCCGCATCGCTCGCGCCTGCCCGTAACTGCTCTCTAATAGATATCCCATTTCTTGCAAATAGACAGGTGTAGATTGTGCCATCTGCCGATAGTCTGGCTCGGTGACAATCACCACAGAATGGCTCACTGACTGAAGATATAAAACCAATCTCACCTTGACCATCTTCAAATAAATAACGACTCGCAACCTCACCACGATAATTTGGTTCCGCTGGTTTCAATGGCCAGCGTGACGATATGCGTTCGACCAAAGCGGCAGAGGTTACTACCTCATCGAGGCGCCAACCGTTTAGCGTCCCCACATCCATATACTCTATAAATCGCACAATAACGCTTGTGCCACGAAAACGATCGATCAAATCCAAAACCGTGTGATCATTCTTGCCCTTTTGCACTACTACGTTGAGTTTAATCGGAGAAAATCCAGCAGCACAAGCTGCCTCAACTCCCTCCAATACATTGGAAACACTACCTTTCCCGCCACTCATTTCACTAAATACTGCTTCATCCAAACTATCCAAGCTTATAGTGATTCTTCTAAGGCCGGCGGCCTTTAATTCCTTTGCTCGGCGAGCCAACAAAGATCCATTTGTAGTTAGTGCAAGGTCCAGCCCTGGCAAATCACTTAACGAATCTACAATCTCTACGATATCCTTTCGCAGCAACGGCTCTCCCCCGGTTATGCGAACCTTGGCGACACCTAGTTGCATAAACAAGCCAGCGATTCGCTTAATTTCATCAGAAGATAGCCAGTGCTGCCGAGACAGGAACTTATACGATTCTCCATAGATCTCTGCAGGCATGCAGTAAGGGCAACGATAATTACAGCGATCTATAACGGAAATCCGGAGATCGTGCAGGGGGCGTTCCCAAGTATCTCTAACATCCCCGGGCGCGGACAGTTGGGTTACGGTTCTACTCATGTTTAATATACTAACCGATCCGACCGATCAGGTATTAGAACTCAGGTAACTTTGAGCCGTTCCCATCAAGAAATTTTCTTGATTCCCTAAACGCTAATCAGGACACTTGGCTGCATGATTCCCGAAACTGTAGTTACTTTCTTTCATGCCAATCAGAACTTGTTGTGGCTTACCACGCTCACGCTAGACCTCTCCATGACGCTTTTGCTTTACCGATTTTTCGGGCGATTAGGGCTCACCGCAGCAATTGTTCTCTCTATACTGCTAGCCAACCTTCAAGGACCCAAGCTAACAGAAATAATGGGCATGGAGACAAGCCTAGGAGTGATTTTCTACTCCACGATTTTTTTCGCTACCGATCTGCTCGGAGAAAAATATGGGAGGGCAGCTGCAACCAAAGCTGTTCTTCTTGGATTCAGTGTGAGCGTCATTCTTGTAGTTATGATGAGCATGAGCCTTCTCTACCTACCATCTACACGCCCCGAGTCAGCAGTATTCTCGTATGAGATTCATCAAGCCTTCTCTAAAATTCTAGACTTTACGCCAAGATTCGTATTTGGCTCCCTTCTTGCCTTTCTAATAAGCCAAAGTTTTGATGTATGGCTCTTCCATCGCGTAAAACAATGGACAAAGGGCAAACACCTGTGGATACGCAATAACCTATCAACAATCACATCTCAGGCACTTGATACAGCACTGTATACCGTAATTGTCTGGTGGGGCATCTTCGATCTTGCTACCGCCTTCCAACTCGGATTAGCAAAGTATGTTTTTAAAGTCTTTATTGCGGCCTTTGATACACCCTTTATCTACTGGGCACGAGGCTGGAATGTGCCTCATGCTAAAACTAATTATGACACCAAGATGCAAGGCAGCAATCAGCAATGTCTTTAACCCCAAGTACTGGATCAGGGCGTACAACAGTAGGCGCTTAATACTATATTCTAGGTTTCTTCGGTTGCCGCCTGTCGCTCAATTTTTGCCCATGAGTCTCTAAGCGTTACTGTGCGGGAAAACACAGGCCGGTCTGATAACTCAGCATCAATCATGAAATATCCTTGTCGCTCAAACTGAAATCTCTCTCCTGGTTTCGCCTTTTCAAGCATAGGTTCCAGCATGGAATTCTTAAGCACTTCAAGGGAGGCGGGGTTCAGATGACGTTTAAAATCACCTAAACCCTGATCCGGTTTCGGTGCAATAAAAAGGCGATCGTATAAATGAAGTTCTCGCTGAATTGCATGTCTTGCAGAGACCCAGTGGATCGTTCCCTTAACTTTTCTTTGCCCCTGTCCAGTGCCACTTCTGGTCTCAGAATCATAACTACAACGTAGTTCAATCACATCACCAGATTGATCTTTGATTATCTCCTCGCACTTGATTATGTACCCATAGCGCAACCGCACCTCAGAACCAGGACTTAATCGTCTAAATTTACCTGGTGGGTCCTCTCTAAAGTCATCACTTTCAATATAGAGTTCTCGACAAAAGGGCACCTGTCTTGATCCTAGCTCTGGACGATTAGGGTGATTAGCTGCATCCAACCACTCTTCTTTATCTTCGGGATAATTATCAATGACTACCTTAAGAGGTCTTAGCACAGCAAACCGTCGTGGTGCTATTGCGTTCAATTCCTCTCGAAGACAATTCTCCAACGCACCAAGTTCAATGAGATTGTCCTTTTTAGTAATACCAATGCGTCCAATAAAATCCCGGATAGACGCAGCAGTGTAACCACGCCTCCTCATGCCAGACAGCGTAGGCATCCTCGGGTCATCCCACCCCTCAACGTATCCCTCGTCAACTAATTGAGCCAGTTTCCGCTTGCTCATAACTGTAAACATTAAATTTAACCGAGAAAACTCTATCTGGCGTGGATAATTCTGCACAGGAAGGTTGTCTAAAAACCACTCGTATAAAGGACGATGATCCTGAAATTCGAGCGTACATAGGGAGTGAGTTGTCCCCTCAAGAACATCAGAAAGTGTATGAGCGAAATCGTACATAGGGTAAATGCACCATGCATCACCGGTTCGTTGATGCGTAACCTTCCGTATACGGTACAGAGTTGGATCTCGCATATTAATATTGGGAGATTTCATGTTGATCTTGGCGCGTAGTACATGCTGGCCCTCGTCAAACACCCCACCTTTCATTTCCCCAAAGAGCGTTAGATTCTCCTCAACCTCGCGGTCACGATAAGGACTATTCTTGCCTGGTTCCGTTAGTGTGCCGCGAAGCGATCGAATTTCATCTGCACTCTGACTATCAACATACGCTTTACCTTCTTGAATAAGGTGCAGTGCAAAATCATGAAGCTTCGGGAAATAATCAGATGCATGGGTAAGCCGTCCGTCCCAGCTATAACCAAGCCACTTTAGATCCTTTTCGATGGCCTCTACATATTCGACATTTTCTTTCTCCGGATTAGTATCATCAAAACGTAGATAGCACTGCCCCTGGAACTCTTCTGCGATATCAAAGTCGAGACAGATGGCTTTTGCATGTCCAATATGCAGATAGCCATTAGGTTCCGGAGGAAACCTAGTTTGAACTCGACCATCATTTTTACCTGCAACAATATCGGCTTTGACGATCTGTTGAATAAAGTTTTTGTTTGGTTTTTTTTCATCGTCCATAGATGTAATTGTCCTTCATGCATACCCCTTCACACAATTATGATTTCCCCAGCACACACCGTTATCCATAATTTCCCTAATCACTCAGCATGGCCAGAACTAGCAATCAGCCAATAAATCGGATACCGTGCGCCCCCTCAGGCATCAGCCTGGCAGCGGACGAACAACAGGACCCTCTATATTATCCCGGGGTCCAGCCGCAATAACTCCCTCTTACCCTTTTACTGTTGTTTGGGTCAGAAAACGACCATGGCATGCAGACTCAGTCTGCAGCTATTTGGTGGATATTGGAAAAATACATGACTAGCTCAATTCTGAACAAACAAACTGACTTTGACCAGTTTAAGTTACATGAAACCCTCAAAAAAGGCATTAATAAAGCAGGTTTCACAAGCGCTCGCCCTATCCAAGTACAAACTATCCCTGCCGGATTAGCCGGCAAGGATGTTTTGGGATTAGCCCAAACCGGCACTGGTAAAACAGCGGCTTTTGCCTTGCCGATACTCAATCAGTTACTGACGAACCCTGGTAAATGTCCACGCGTACTGATCCTTGCTCCGACACGTGAGTTAGCTACTCAGATTGCAAAAGAAATCCAAATGCTCAGCCAGTTCACCGCGTTAAAAGGGATAACGGTGTATGGCGGTCTATCCATACATAAACAAATCTCGGGACTACGCCGTAAACCTGAAATTGTGATCGGTTGTCCTGGCCGTGTGTTGGACCTGGTAAAACGGCGCGCACTGTATCTTGGAGCAGTAACGACACTTGTCGTTGATGAGGCCGATCACATGTTTGATATGGGGTTTTTACCGGATATCCGAAAAATTCTAGCGGAGCTACCTGCAGCTCGGCAAAATCTGCTGTTCTCAGCAACTATGCCCAAGGAAATTCGCCGGCTAGCCAATGAACTACTCAACAAACCACATATAGTCGAATTGGCCGATAGTGCACCGGCTAGCACAATTGATCATGCACTTTACTTGATCCCAGAAAAACGCAAACACGATTTACTCAAACATATCCTGGGCAGTAATGATTGCAGCTCTGCAATCGTATTTACCCGAACAAAACACCGTGCAAAACGTCTGGCTGTGCAGTTCAGCCAGCTAGGATTCCGTGCGGTTGGTCTACAAGGAAACATGTCGCAGTCACAGCGAGACAAGGCTATGGGTGGTTTTCGTTCAGGCCACTTCGATATTCTATTCGCGACTGACATTGCCTCACGCGGAATCGACGTCAGTAACGTATCCCATGTGATCAACTTCGACGTGCCCGGAACGCCCGAAGCCTACACCCATCGTATTGGACGTACAGGCCGTTCAGAAAGCTCAGGTATAGCGTGTACGTTTGTCACTAAAGAGGATCGTGATTGGGTACGCAGTACCGAAAGAATGATCGGAGCCCCCATACAGCGGCGCACAATTGAAGGGTTTGTGGCAGATTTTGAGGACGCACCAGCACGTAGCAAACCCTCTCATAACAATCCACGTAGTTATCAGCCAAATAAAAAGAAACGAACTAATCGGCCAAAATCAACAACAAAAAGATATCCTCACAAGCGAGCTAGTTAATGAATAAAAGGGTGAGATGAAAATTTGGGTAGATGCAGACGCCTGCCCGGTAGCGATAAAGGAAATATTATTTAGGGCCGCGGAACGTACCAACACCCAAATGACCCTGATTGCAAATAATCCAGTCCGTGTACCTCCTTCGCTTTACATCAAGATGTTGACAGTGAAAGCAGGATTTGATGTTGCCGATGATGAGATCGTTAAACGTTTAGAAGCAAATGATCTTGTCATCACCAGCGACATCCCTTTGGCCGCAGAAGTGATTGAAAAAAATGCTCAAGCGCTCAATCCGCGAGGGGAGCTTTATTCGTCTGACACAATTAGTGCGCGATTAAATATGAGAGATTTTCTAGACACAATGCGATCAAGCGGCATAAACACTAAAGGCCCAAAAGCCTTCAGTAAAAGTGATTGCGCTGCATTTGCAAATCAGCTAGATAAAATTCTATGTAAAACTCAGATAAAACCTTAGGTTCAGAAATATCCGAATCGGCAAGAAATTTTACAAAGCTTTTTAAAAAATCTTTTGATTCATAGCTCATTACAGTGCTATATGCTTTTTCAGTATTCGCCCAGTTTATACCTGAGCTAGCTAATGTCTTAAAAAAGATTTGATCGTCGCCTTTCGACAAAGGTCAATGAATGGCAGAATGAGTGTCATGCACCGACGCAATTTTCTCTATGGTGGTTTAGGAGCTCTTACTGCCTGTAGTAAGACCGAGGAATTACCCCAATCAACAGGATCATTGGAGAGGGTAAAATGGCGCATGGCTACTTCATGGCCTCCCAACTTCCCGGGCCATGGAACATCAGCTAATCGCCTCGCCCAGCGTCTAGAAGAATTATCTGGTGGCAGAATCGAGGTTGACGTATTTGCCGCAGGGGAGTTGGTGCCTGCACTAGAAATTCTCGATGTTGTCTCACGAGGTCAGATTCAACTAGGTCATTCCGCGCCAATATATTGGCGCGGGCAAATCCCTGCTTCTCAACTATTCGGTAGTGTCCCCTTTGGCATGCTTCCAAACGAGTTCAATGCTTGGCTGTATTTTGGTGGAGGACTGGAGCTTTGGCAGGAAGCTTATGCGCCTCTTGGAGTAATCCCTTTCCCAGCCGGGAACACAGGCTCACAGATGGGGGGTTGGTTTAATAGAGAAATAAACACGATCGAAGATCTCAACGGACTCAAAATGCGAATTCCTGGATTGGGCGGAGAGGTTATGCGACGGGCAGGTGTGCTACCCGTCAGCATACCCCTAGGCGAAATCTACACTGCGTTACAAACAGGAACCATCGACGCAACGGAGTGGGTGGGCCCATACAACGATATGGCAGCAGGTCTGCATGAAGCAGCTAAATATTATTACTATCCTGGTTGGCAGGAACCTTCTGGCGCCCTTGAATGTCTCGTTTCCATGGAAGCTTATAACTCCTTATCGGAGGAGCTAAAAGTTATAGTACGCACTGCATGCATCGCAGAGAATGACTACATTCTGTCTGAATTTAATGCGCGCAATCAAAGAGCCTTAAAGACATTGATTGAGGAACATAACGTTCAACTCCGTCGGTTTCCTGATGATGTTTTGGAGATTTTGCGTGATTATAGTATTGAAGTCATGGAAGATTTAGCAGCGGAAGACCCAATGAGTGGCAGGGTTTACGAGTCTTATAAGACTTTTGCTATTGAGATCGGCGCCTGGCTGAAAATCACGGAAGGTATGATTACAAACATAAGGAACGTCCCATAGTAGTTGAATGAATTTTCTTGGTATTTTGAATCTTTTAGAAGAATTTAGACGAAATTTGTTTCTTTTAGAATCTTTTAATCTTTGTCTATCTCATCTTATAAATCTTAAAAAATAATATTTTCGCCAAACTAACTCTAATAAAACGTCCCCCCAGTGTTATCTGCTTATTCCACACTCGAAGGCACCACATTCTCTAGGTTGTTTAGAACTTTTTTTAGCCAAACATACGAAACAGCACCAAATAACAGATGGGCTAATGCATTAGCCCAGAAAATTCCACTTAAGCCAAAAAATACAGACAATCCCCAAGCAAGAGGCAAGTAAACAATAAAAAATTTCAGGAAAGTCAAAATGGCCGCGGGCATGGGTCGAGCAAGCGAATTAAAAACTGCCACCGCAATCATCATTACACCAAAACCAGCGTAGCTAAATGGCACTATCCTTAGATAGGCTGCCGCTACATCAATAACAACAGGGTCGTCGTCGAAAAAAGAGGTCGTTGGTCGAGAAATAGCAAAAAGAATTGCCGCCATCACAAGACCATACGCCACGCAAAAGTTGATCGAAAAACGTACGGCCCTCCTCACCCTACGCAACTGTCCTGACCCATAATTCTGTCCTACGAACGGACCTACCGATGACTGCAATGCAAATATCACAATAAACACAACTGACTCTATTCTTGAGGCTACACCAAACCCTGCGACAGCTTCAGGTCCAAAACTAGCAACTAGCGCTGTGATAACCCCCATTGTGATGGGAATAAACAAATTGGTAGTAGTGACTGGAACACTGATATGCAAAAGCCGCTGCCAAGAATTCCAGAGACCAGAAAATAGTAGAAAACCAGGCAAGATTAGTTTTTCGCGTCGGTACAAAACAATAATCGCTGCAACAAACGTAACGCTATTGGCTGTTACCGTAGCAATGGCTGCTCCCTGTAATTCAAGCCGAGGAAACCCTAATAACCCAAAGATTAATAATGGATCAAGAATGATATTAAGCATGGCTGAAAGAGTGAGAATAATAGCGGGAACCATTGCATCCCCTATCGCTCTAATCGCAAAATTCCCTATCATCGGCAATATGAGAAAAACACTTCCAAAATAATAGATCTGCATGTAGTCCGTTATGAGAGGAAGAGTTCGGTCATCCGCGCCTAATGCCTGGAAAACCGGTTCAATCGTCACTAGACCAACAACCGATATAAGAAAGCCAAAGACAACTCCGAGCATTAATGCATGAGTTGTGATCCTTTGAACAACATTTCTTTCGCCCTCCCCAAGTAAGCGTGCAATTACACTCGATGTACCAATCCCAATCCCTAATCCAATCGAAATCATTGCAAACGTCACTGGAAATGTGAAGCTCATAGCTGCCAGAGGTAGCGTACCTAACTGACTGACAAAATACGTATCAGCAATACTGTAGGAATTGAGCGCAACAAACCCTAAAACCATGGGCACAGCTAGGGCCCTTAAGTGCAACCCCACAGGACCTGCGGTCAATAGTGGCAGAGAAGGCATAATTGAGAATATAAGCGCATCAGTCTTTAGACGCTCAAATCATTCGTGCATTTCACGCGAGCATCAGTAGATCTGGGTCAGTTGGTATACAAAACTTCGGCAAGCGGGTCGATTATCTACACTCTGAGCATCAGACCAACCTTTGTACTGAGATAGCATTAATGCATCCAAACTTGTACCACGAAAAATCTGATCAGTAAGTTCAATGAAATGCGGATCCTTAACCCTGCCGCTCGAATCAACCTGGAAACATAAAACCGCTCGCCCCTCTTTAGCCTCTTGAATCGCCCGACGTGGATAGCGTGGTGTGGCCATAACTTCCGGAATCAGCGGTTGGGTCATAAAGGTAGGTTCTCCGGCAGGGCTTATTAGAATATTGAAAGCAATCTCGGGCGGCGCTTCCGAACACCACCACCCGCCAAGAAGCGTGGGAGCTTCCCACCCACCACCCAGGGTTGTACGTACCAGGTCTGCTGTATAGCTTCGCTGCACACGCGAATCGATGAATTTCAACTGGGAAGCCTCCAGTTGCCAGCGGGAAAGAGGTGCCCATGGTCTTTGCGTATTTTCGTTTGGCCTCGCTATTCTGGTTGAACCATCAGGCCCAAAATGAAGTATTACCCTCTCATCTCCTAAAGCTGGATCACCGTAAAGAATACAGTTCCACACGCCCAAATGATTAAGAAGCTCGGGCTCCGATGGCAACTGCACGACTCGAAACTGAGCCTGACCGACAAGAGGTACGATCCAGAGCAGCAGCAAGCACAGACGTCTACCTGATAGTGTTATTGGTGGTCCTCCATAATGACCCTTGGACGCAACCCGCGCTCGTTGATCATGCCCCGAAGCTGTATGACCTGTCTGGCATCGGAATTAATCTGCGTGGCTATATCTAAATCAAAGACTGCCTCAGACAATTGTCCTAAAAGGTAGTAAGAATAAGCTCGGTTATTATATGCACGCCAATTCTTCTCTTGCAGCTTTATAGACTCAGTGCAGTACTCTATTGCAACCACTGGTTCACCGCGAGCTGCATGCGCGGCACAAAGATTAGACTGAGCGACTGAGCGATCGTTCAAGCTAGGTTGATACCTAGTGAGTCCAAGCTCTGTTAAGCGAATACCTTCCTCGTAATCACCCATACGAATGGAAAAGGCGCCCGCAGAAAGAAACTCATTGCCACCACCAATTATGGATCGGACTCTGCAAGACATGCAATTCTCGTTTCCTGCAACCTGCCCCCAAAGTACGCTCGAGGTCAGAGAAAAAATCAAACCGAATAGTATGCTGCGATTCATCCTGAGCCTCCTTGTTAGTTTAGTATAGCACCGACTAATAATTGACTGAGAATACTCAGAGATTGAAACTTACAACCTACATCAATAAGCGAATGCCATAAAACTGTCTTTAAAATGATTATCAGAAATTTCATTCGAGGCGATCGTACACAGTGACAAATGTTGCCAAAGCCGAGACCTTGATCCTGGAACACATGCAGATACTGCCCTCTGCAAAACGTCCACTAGGCGAGGTCATTGGATCTGTACTTCGAGAAAATGTATTAGCAGAGCGTGACCACCCCCCCTTCAACCGCATAACCATGGACGGCATTGCGATTAAATATATTGACTGGGAACGTGGCTTACGCTGTTTTCGTGTTGTTGGGTTACAAGGCGCGGGTGTTCCGCCACTTTCGATCATTGAAGATGCAGAATGCATAAAAATCATGACTGGCGCCATACTGCCCGATGGAGCCGATACCATAATTCCAATAGAGCGTCTGACCTGGGAGGACGAAAATGTACTCGTTGAGGACACAGCTATTGTATCTAAAGGGCAATACATTCACCCATGTGGGTCTGATCGAATAGCCGGTAGCCAACTGCTCTCTTCAGGCCATTTAATTGGATCGCCTGAAATGGCCATCCTGGCAAGCTCAGGAAATTCAAGCGTACGGGTAACCATCCCGCCACGAGTTGCAATTATCTCAACAGGAGACGAACTAATTGACGTAGGGAAAAAAATTCTGCCTTACCAGATTCGATCCTCCAATGAGCGTGCAATTGAGGCAAGTCTTATTCATCACTGTCAAGCAATAGTGACACGAGTCTGCCTTAAAGATGATCCGATAATAATCTCACAGGCAATCACAGAATTGCATGACAAAAACGATATCTTAATCCTAAGTGGCGGTGTATCTATGGGAGATTACGACTTCGTTCCACAAGTACTTAAAGATCTTGGCGCTAAAACCGTCTTTCACCGCATTGAACAAAAACCTGGACGCCCAATGTGGTTTGGCGTGAGTAAGAGTCATAAGCCAATCTTTGGTTTGCCAGGAAACCCCGTATCGACGCTTGTCTGCCTGACCCGTTACGTTATCCCAGCACTAAAGCACGCGATGGGACTGAACACTACGAACCAAGAAACTGTGCGCCTGACCAAAAAAGTCCTATTTAAAGCTGATCTAACCTATTTTCTTCCAGTTAATCTAAGCTCGGATGGGAATGGTGTAGCTTTGGCGCATCCACGCCCCACAAATACCTCGGGAGATTTTATCTCTCTCGCTAGAACAAAAGGATTCATCGAGTTACCTCAAGGACAAGACAGCTTTAATAAGGGAACGTCTGCACGATTATTTCGCTGGTAACTCTGAATATTCAGACACCATAGTGCGCGTCATTGACTCACTAACCGCCTAGAACCACTTGTAGCGATTCAATTAAGGTACATCACTTAGTTTATTTCCAGCAATCCAAACAGAATGGATTTGCCTAGTCGCACGAATGTTTTCGATAGGGTTAGCATCTAAAATCAGCAGATCTGCCCATCTGCCTGGCTGCAGCACACCAACACTCTGATCTATCCCCATGGCCCGAGCTGCACCACCAGTAGCAGCTACAAGTACCTGTGTGGTCGACATTCCAGCTTCTACCATCATCTCAAGCTCTGAATGTTCAAAATAGCCCTGCCATTGACCGGCATTCGTACCAGAATCACTTCCCATTGCTATGACTACACCAGCATCAGACAGTGTTTTAAGATTCTGAGATCCTTGCTCTAGTCCTGCCTTGTCTGTCTGTCTCTGTGGACTCCTACTCGTGGCCTGATAATCAGCTCCAGTGACTATATCAATATCTCCCTGGTAGGCACCGACCCTGCGCAAGAAAAACGGGTCCTCCAAAAATTCTGGTCTCGTTTCATAGACAAATCGTGCTAAATCTCTCGTTAAGGTTGGGATATAAGGAACGTTCTGTTGAAGCATCTTTTCAATAAATAAGTCATCAACCGCCTGATCTCGGACACTGTGAGCAATAACATCCACGCCCGCATCTAAAAGCCCGTGCGCATCTTCCAAATAGAAAAGATGTGCTGCAACCCTAAGGCCACGCGAATGAGCCTGATCAATAAGGGCACCATATACTGCAGGCGTCATATCGTTTGGGCCGCCAGTAATATGAATTTTCACAATGTTTGCCCCTGCATCGGCGTAAGCATTCACACTCATACGCGCTTCTTCCTCTGTCTCGATATTTACCAAACTATCTCCCGCAACATAAATTCGCGCATGATCTAAATCTATTTGCTCCTGTTCATTATTCAAGCTTGCTGAGACTACAAGTTCTTCGTCAGAAGGAATCCCAAGAACGACAACTGTGGTTACGCCATAGTCGGCATAAACTCGAAGCTGCTCAGTCAATTTGGTTTTAATAGGCCGCTCAGACTGATCTTCATTTAGATGGCCATGGGCGTTAACCAGGCCCGGAAGAATTGTCTTACCAGAAAGATCTACTCTCTCAGCATCAACTGGTATATCTACGTCGCCCAGCGCACCAACCGCCTCTACCCGACCGTTTCTTATAACCAATACTGATTGCTCATGCGGAGCACTTCCCGTGCCATCAAACAAACGCGCACCCACCAAAGCCATAGCAGTCCCATCTGAGGTCTGCGCATACAAGCCTTGGAGGCAAGAAACTGTCATCAGCAGTGAACCAAGCAAAGTGACTACTAAAGGTTTTAGGAAGCGATTCATCTGGAGTTCCCTTCATTTTATTTTAATTCAAGGCATGAGTTTTGATGCCACATTTCGATAATACACCACCTAAGCGTCTTGAAACCGCACTATGACGCGAACTTCGAAAATAGATGATTCAATTCACTACACTATAGAAGCAATTGAAATTCAAAAGTTCCCGTCTCTTTCGGCACTGACGAATGTTTATTTACCCCAGGCCGCTATAAGCCATGGGACCGTTGCGGCCAAGTGCGGACGGTACTGAGGGATGTCGTAATGACCAACATTATCTAAAACAATCAATTCGATGGACCTGCCACTCGACTTCAACTGGTCAACAACTTCGCGGTTAGGTTCAAGTGGGATAACCCGATCTAGCGCACCATGAATTACATATATTGGTATCCGCCAATCAGTAGACCCTGAGTCAGCTTCGGGCAAACCAGCAATAGGAAGCGCTGCTTTAAAAAGGTCCTGGTGACGTGCCGCGAGATACCAAGTGCCCTTACCCCCCATACTGTAACCAGTCAGCAGGGTCTGACTTGCATCAATATTATAGACTTCCATTACATGTTCCAGGAGCTCCAAAACATGCTCCTCAGCTTGAGCGTTAACCCAATCACCTGCTGCACTATCCGGCGCCAAAAAAATTGCGCCTAATTCACGAAACACCGGTTCAATCAAGGTCTCAAGCAAGCCCCGACCGTAGAAAGGTGTCACGCTACCACCATAGTGAAGCGATACTATTAAGGGTACAGCCTCCTCCCCCGTATAACCTTGGGGTATGACTAGCGTGTAACGACGATCTGTACCTGGCAATAACATTTCATGAAATCCCGGTACTGCAACGCGTTTCTCAGCAATTTCCTGTGCTTGAACAGCACAAAAACCCCACGCGATATGAACTAAAAACATCGTTAGCAGCGCTTTCATTCCCTCTCTCCTCATGCAAGTGAGGGATAAACCCTCATGACGATTATTACTGGAAAAAGCTCTTTTTTGGATTCTATCCTAAGGACTGTTTGTCTGTTACAGACAACAACTTCAGTCTAACTTACCGGCAAGAGTTGCATGTATTTCTGCAAGTAGCGAAAGCGCAATCGATTCGGGCTCATCGGCACCGATATCAATACCAACAGGCCCTCGCAACTGATCGCGAAGAGAATCGCCCGTTGATCCCAGCGAGTCCAATAGACGATTTTTTCTCGCAACAGGCCCAAGCACACCAAGATAGCTCAATTCAGCATCAGCCAATTGTTTTAAATAGATTTGATCAGTAAGCAAATGATGGCTCATGACAACAACCGCATCAAAACTACTTGGGATAAGAGCTTCACTCATGCGCTCCGGATCAATTAGTGCGGTCTGTTCTGCCAATGCGAAGATGCCTTTTTCAAGATAAGCTGGCCGATGGTCCGCTATAGTAACCCTCCACCCCAACTCCGACGCCATGTTTACTACTGGCAACGCATCAAGACCAGCCCCGAGTACTAAAAGCCTGCGCAAAGGTTGCAAAGGCGAATACAACACGGTGAAACCATCTTCTTCAGTATTCAGAATCGTTTTTCCAACTGTACGGGCAGCTTGGCAGCCTGGCACTAAACGTTTAAGAGTTTCTGACTCAATATCACTTCCATCCCAAATCAGCGTGGTTCCAGCAGCAGGAGTTCCAGATTTACCAATAATAACTGTTGCTACGATTACAGAGACCGGCATCCTCAAATGCTTCGCAATCTGCAAAAAAGGCTCGTACCCATCGTTAGCCATCAATGGTTGAAGAAATACTCGAATAAGGCCATTACAACCGACACCAAGACCCCAGAGATCATCTGCATCATCACGCATATCGTAGGTTATGACAGTTGGTTCGTTAGCTGCTATCACTGCACTGGCTCGTTCCGCCAAATCTCCTTCGAGGCATCCGCCGCTTACGAGTCCTTGATAATCTGAATTCGATGAAATGAGTATCCGATGTCCAGCCTTACTGTAGGTTGAGCCCTTGGTGTCATAAACAGTTGCAAGCACCATCGGCTTACCCGTCAGCTGCCAACTCTCAAATGCCCGAATTAGTCCATTTGCGCTCATAATTAATCATTATAAAAATTTGAGGATGTCACATGTTCACCATACAACGGGTATGCCAATCCAGCAAAATATCATTAACGTTATAGGACATCGACAGATCTAGTCTTGCGCAAGGTCTTAGGCAGACTTAAACTTCTCTACTCCACCAAACTGGAGCGCTGACTAGCGCATAGGAATCACGTGTCTCGCCCAACCAGAGAAGAAGCTGAACATGCTGTCAAAACACTCCTGAATTGGGTGGGAGAAGACTCTAACCGTGAAGGCCTTAAGGCAACTCCCGCTCGCGTGGCGAAGGCGTATGAGGAATGGTTCTCAGGATACAAAGACGATCCAATAGATTTCCTTAAACGGACCTTTCGCGAAGTGGATGGCTATGATGAGATGATTGTTCTAAGAGATATTGATTTCGAATCTCACTGCGAACATCACCTAGCTCCCATCATTGGCAAAGTTCAGGTGGGCTACCTACCAAATCGTAAAGTTGTAGGGATAAGCAAGCTAGCGCGAGTCGTAGAAACCTTTGCTAAACGGATGCAGGTACAGGAGTCAATGACTGCTCAGATCGCCAACTGCATTAATGACGTGCTTAAACCTAAAGGGGTTGGAGTGGTTGTAGAGGGCGTGCATCAATGCATGACGACTCGTGGCATACGCAAATCCGGAGTATCAATGGTCACTAGTCAACTACTTGGCGAGTTCCGCTCAGATCCGAGAACCCGCGCAGAATTTTTGAATATTATTGGAAAACCAACTAACGTTAGATGAGAAATGTATCTCAGAGATTATCGATTTAACACAATTCTTGGTTATTCAGATTCGTTGCCTGTAACACCCTGCCACCGTCTTACTAGGTCCGAATCTATATCAAAAAGATCTAGAACTCTTCCCACAGTTTGATTGACCATGGCATCAAGGCTCTCTAGCTTGGCGTAAAAAGAGGGTGCTGGCGGAAAGATAATCCCTCCCATCTCAGTCACTGTAGTCATATTTCTAAGGTGCACTAGATTGAGAGGTGTTTCCCTTACCATTAGCACTAAACGCCGCCTTTCCTTCAGGACCACATCGGCTGCCCTAGATACAAGATTATATGCAAAACCATTACCAATGGCTGCCAAAGTCTTCATAGAACATGGCGCAACAATCATTCCATCCGTTCTAAATGAACCACTAGCAATTTTTGCTCCTATATCTCTATCCGAATGAACAACATCTGCCATAGACTCAAGCTCACTGCGACGCATGTTGAGTTCCGTAGCTATATTAAGAAATCCCGCTGGAGACACGACCAGGTGGGTTTCAATACTTTCATTTTTTTTTAGCTCCTCAAGTAAGCGAACACCGTAAACTGAACCAGCTGCGCCCGTGATAGCTAGGATAATTCTTCTTGACACTCTAATAACCTGATTATCTAATTAACACAGAATACCATGCTGAATGAGCGGGCATAGTGGAAATTGCGTTGACAATATCGCTCATGACTGGCTTTATCCGGGGATGGGATCTTTAGAACTTGGGCCAGTTTGGCTTAGTCTGCAACTTGCAACAGTTACAGTAGTCGTATTGCTCATAGTTGGAACACCCCTCGCCTGGTGGCTTGCCTATACTCGCTCACGAATCAAACCTGGGATTGAGGCGCTGATAGCATTACCCTTAGTGCTACCACCAACTGTTCTTGGCTTTTACTTGCTGATACTCCTAGGACCAGCTGGTCCTATAGGACGTTTTTGGGTACAGCTAACTGACTCTACTCTTACATTCTCATTCTCAGGCCTAGTTATAGCATCCGTAATTTACTCGTTCCCCTTTGTAGTGCAACCACTACAAAACTCATTCGAAGGAGTCGGTCTTGCTCCATTAGAAGCAGCAGCAACACTGGGCGCGAAACCCCTAGATGCATTTTTTAGCATCGCATCTCCAATGGCCATAAGAGGCTATATTACCGCGATCATCCTTGGGTTTACTCACACGCTAGGTGAATTTGGCGTAGTGTTAATGGTGGGCGGTAATATTCCTGGGTCTACTCGCGTAATATCAATTGCAATCTACGAGCATGTTGAGACTTTATCGTATGAACAAGCACATATCCTTTCAGCAGGATTGCTAATTTTCTCTTTTATTGTCTTGCTGGGAGTCTACATATTTAACCGTCGACTCCCATTGAATAGGATGTGATTAGTGACCCACCTCACAATCCAATCCAATCTATCGCTAAATAATTTTTTATTTAAATCTTCAGAGACGCTAGAGCTAAACGGGATCACAGCTCTCTTTGGTCCTAGCGGTTCTGGAAAAACCACCCTCTTACGTATTCTTGCAGGGCTAGAGGATAGGGCTACCGGTTTTGTGTCATATGAAAAGGAAATTTGGCAAGACACAAAAAATAGGACTTTCTTGCCACCTTATGCAAGGAGAATCGGCTACGTATTTCAAGATGGTCGGCTATTTTCACACCTCACCGTAGAAGAAAATCTTCGTTATTCCTGTAAACGCGCCCATAAAAATTTAGAGAAAAAAAAGATCATAGACTTCATTGAAGCCGTCGAATCACTGGAACTAAAAAATCTATTGCGTCGCCATCCAAACTCGCTTTCCGGTGGAGAGCAGCAACGAGTTGCAATAGGCAGAGCTCTATTACAAAGCCCTCAATTATTGCTGATGGACGAACCTCTTTCTGCTTTAGATTTGAAGCGCAAAGCGGAAATTATTCCATACATAGAGAACGTAGCCAGTCATTTCCAAATCCCAATCCTTTACGTGACCCATAATATTGAGGAAGCAACGCGTCTAGCAAATAGAATGATCCTATTGTCCTCTGGTCGTATCGTAGCAAGCGGTGAAATTGGCGAAATTCTTGAGCGAGCTGATCTTTGGCCGTTGACTGGTCGTTTAGAGGCGGGAGCTCTTTTACAAGCAACCGTAGGCTTAACTAAAGAAGGCATGACACATCTTCTCATCGGAAAAGAGATACTAAAAATACCTGCCGTTAACATTCAGCCTAAAACCAAAACACGGCTACGTGTCCAAGCAAAGGAAGTGGCCATAGCTACTGAACTTCCTGCTCATCTAAGCATCCGTAACATATTGACCGCTCGACTATTAAGCATAGATATTGAGGGGGCTACGTTTGCAGAGCTTTTACTAGATGTTGGGGGACAACACCTACGATCAAGGGTCACTCGTGAGGCTGTCCATGAACTGCAACTAAAAAAAGGACAGAAAGTTTATGCGCTCATTAAAAGCGTTTCTTTTGAAGGGTGTCTTTTCACCTAAAAGCGATCCTTACAATAGAAGATGATGCAGATAAAGCGTTTAAAAATGCCACCACAATCAGCGTGATGATTTTAAGCCAAAGTTATACAAACGCTCAGGGTTATCAACTAACACCTTTCTCTGGAGATCCTGTTCGGGAAGTAATAACGGTATTAGATCAACAAGATCACCATCGTTGGGCATACTTCTCGTAATATTTGGATGCGGCCAATCAGTTCCCCAAAGCATACGGTCCTGTGATACTTCTAGCAGGGCTTGTGCGAATGGTACAGCGTCAGTAAACGGTGGGCCCATCGTTGATATTCTTTCAGCCCCACAGATTTTAACCCAGCAGTTTTCTCGCTGAGCCGCCTCCAACAGAAGACGAAATGCAGGCTGACCGAGCCCACCGCCTGTCGGCACGCGGCCCATATGGTCAATAACATAGGGTACAGGCAAAGAATCTAAAAGCTTATCAAATTGCAGGAGATCTGCCGCATCAAAATGAAGAACTACATGCCATCCCAACGGCTTAATGCGATTTATAATACTATGAAAGACGCCTATGTCCGGCGCTCCTCCCAAGTGCTTCACAAAATTAAACCGCACTCCACGAATACCACCGTCATCGAGACGCCTAAACTCCTCATCTGAAAAAGAATCATCAACATTAGCCACTCCACGATATTGTCCATCGCTTTGTGAAATCGCATCAAGAATTACTGAGTTATCTGTTCCGTGACAACTAGCATTCACAAGAACAGCTCGTTCAAGACCTAGCGTTGTCTGAAGTTTTCGAAATTTTTCTAGTGGCGCATCCGGTGGTGTATAGCTTCGCTCTGTTGCATAGGGATATTTATCACTCGGACCAAAAATATGGCAATGTGAGTCACAAGCGTTTGCTGGCGCAACGAAACTGGGCTTGCGTGTATCCCAATCGGGTGCACTGCACATTGGTATTTTTATCATTAAGTCCATGTTAGCTCTTAAGAGCTAAAAATTCTGTGTACATGTAGTTAGTATGATTGAGGAGGGGAATATGGAAAGATACTTTTATGAGCCGACTCACCTATATATATTGTCCATCCTGCCAAACAAAACTAACAGACCGAATACTAGGTGGTTTGGTTCGCAAGGCATGTCCGTTGGTATCATGTGGCTTCGTCTACTGGGGAAACCCAACCCCTGTCGTTGCCGGTATTGTAGAACGCGCTGGTAAAATTATTCTTGTTCAAAGTCATGGATGGCCAAAGGACTGGTACGGTTTAGTCACTGGGTTTTTAGAAATGGACGAAAAACCCGAGGATGCAATCGTTCGTGAAGTCCAAGAAGAAATTGGAATCAAGGCAAATGTTACTAGTTACTTAGGAGCCTATCCGTTCAATCAAATGGGACAGATTATTTTTGCATTTCACCTGACAGGTGCAGCAGGCACAATCAAGCTTTGTCAGGAAGAACTTGCGTCTTATAAAGAAGTGGCTATTGAAAAACTTAGGCCATGGGAAAGAGGCACTGGACCGGCTGTAAAAGAATGGTTGGCTAGTTGTGGTTTATCTCCTCCTAATATACCGCGAACGTCTTCTCCGGCCATACAGACGAAAAATACCTAGAATCCAGAGTTGGCCCATCCGTTGGGGCATGGCACACTATGGCGCAACGTCAAACAAAGAGAAATGAAAAATGCCTGAACCCTCACAATCTGCATCAAAAAAGAATTTATTAACAAGTGTTTTGATTGCTGCAGTGGTAGGAGCACTATTATTAATTGCAGTGATTCTGCCGGCAGAATACGACGTTGACCCCCTTGGTCTGGGAGGACTTTTAGGGCTCAGCGCAATGAATTCTACGCCTACCCGTACAATTGAAATCACGGATGTTATTGGCGGCAATGAACGCGTAACCGAGATTGAAATTCCAGATTTTGGAGACCCAGTTCCACTACCGAATCCTGCAATACATCAGGATGAAACGATGGCGCACCAAACACGGACTCTTCAAATTGCAATTGGGGCCGAAGCGGAAACCGAGATCAAAACCATTCTTGAAGAAGGGAAGGTTATTCTTTATTCCTGGGAAGTTGACCGGGGTGATATTTATTCCGATTTCCATGGACACAGTCCTGAGTTTGGGACGGAATTCTGGGTGCGCTACGAAGAACATCAAGAAGGGTCTGGAAACAACGGCTCTCTAGTTGCACCGTTTTCTGGCGAACATGGGTGGTATTGGCTTAACTATAATGAATTTCCCGTGGTAGTCACCTTAACGGTAAATGGCTACTTTGATGATATAAAAGACTACAGTGATCTGTTCTAAAGCTCTTTGAATAACAAAAATCGCTTGTAGTCCTAAGGCACACTTTTAGACAAAAAATTATGTCGCAACAACGAAACCCAAGATATTGGACCTCACCCTGGTATACAACAAAGTATGCGGAAAAGCCTTGGCCGGCAGGCTGGTATTGGCACGACGAAGGCTATAACTGGACCGGGCCTTACAATACTGAACAAGTCGCCCGACAAGATTTAGACCTATATGAATACAATCGTCAAATACCTATAGCAGGGACACTTTTGCACTCCTAAAAAATCATGATTTTTTAGGAGTGCTACGGCACGCGATATTCAAAGTCTGTGTACTCAGGTTTTGTTTTTAATGCGCTCCCTTGAGAGTTTAAGGGTTTCTGGCACCATAAAAAGGTACACCACTCCACCAAAAAATCCCAAACCCGCCGTAGAAAAACTTGCCGCTGAAAGGCTTGCTATATCGACCATAACCCCTGCTAACAATGGCCCAGCAGCCCAACCTGCATCGCTGATAAGTCTCCAGACCCCGAGAAATTCTCCGCGAGCATCCGCAGGTGATAGGTCCATACCTATGATCTGTACAAGCCCTACGCTTAGACCGTTTGCAAAACCAAGTAACGCACCGGAAAGAAGCAGCGAATAGAACCCTTGCGAGAATGGTAGCGTTACAAAACCAATTATGAAAACTACCATGCTAGGTATCCCTGTCCATTTCCTGCCCCACCGGTCCATAGCAACACCAACAGGATAAAACATCGACATATCAACAGCGGCAGAGATAGCATAGATTAGTCCGATAGCGGCCGCATCCAACCCCACTATTACACCAAAAAGCGGGATTAGTAACTGTCGGACGGCTCTCATAAACTGGAATATGAGTGCTACAGAACCAGCAGTTGAAAATATTCGCTTATTTGACCGAAAGATCATCCTGATAGTCTTCAAGTGATCCGAGTTTTTTGCTTTAGGAGTGTCGATTTTGTTTGTAAATAGAAATGAGAGGACGGCGGCGGTCGCAGCAATTACCCCTCCCACAAAAAAAGCAGTCGAATAACCAAAACCCTGTGCAATAACTCCACCAACTAGTGGCCCTATAAATGCTCCGAAGCGTTGTATTCCAGCGATTGCTGACGTTGCACGCCCCCGTTCATCAGGCGAACAAGTAGCTGTAACATGTGAAAGCCAGCCTAGAAACCATGCGGCATGCGCAGCGCCCAAAGGCACAACGAGCAATGCGACAACCCACTGGTTAGAAGCCGCCGCTAATAAAAGCATTACAACTGCAATTGTTGCCAACCCACCAAAAAGAACTAGTTTGCTACCCAACTTTCCAACTAGCACCCCAGCAGGCACATCAAAAAGAAGAAGTCCAAATCCACGCAAACCCATGACTATGGCTGCAAATGCAACACTCCCACTCAGCTCAAGCGCGTAGAGTGGCAATAATAAAAATATCGCTTGGTGAGACACAGCCATCAAAAGTGATGGCAAGTAAATTGGGAGAAGCAGTCTATCGTATGGCGGAGGTAGTATCGCCATCAGTTAACTAAAAATGGCTTAGAGCACAGCGACAATAGAATCTGCCACATAGTCAATATTTGACTGATTAATACCCGCAATATTGATCCGACTCGACTCCACCATATAAACGTGAAATTCTTCACGTAATTGAATTACCTGCTCGCGAGATAATCCAAGGAAAGAAAACATACCTTTTTCTTGGGCGATGAAGGAAAAATCTCGCGACGTATTCCTTTCTTTTATTTTTTCAACGAAAAGCTTTCGAAAAGTATTGAGGCGCGTCCTCATCTCACCAAGCTCTTTCTCCCATAGCTGACGAAGTTTGGGGTCGCTTAACACTCGCCCAGCAACCGCAGCTCCATGGTCAGGAGGCATAGAATAAATGCCTCTTGCTATATTACCCAAAGTAGATTGAACTGCTTTTGCTTGTTCCGCATCCTTAGATACCACACTAGTCATTCCAACTCTTTCTCGATATAACCCCAAATTTTTGGAGCAAGAGGTTACAACGACAAGCTCATCCAACTTTTCTGCCATTAATCGAACGCCGTAGGCATCTTCCTCGAGACCCTCAGAGAGACCTTGGTAGGCCAGGTCAATAAACGGGACAATACCTCGCTTCTCAAAAATATTCGCAAGCACATTCCATTGGTCCTGAGAAAGGTCGGCGCCACAAGGATTGTGGCAGCACCCATGAAGCAACACTAGGTCGCCAGAACTTAATTCATTAAATGTTGCGGTCATTGCTTCAAAATTGATGCAATGATTCTCATAGTCATAATAGGAGTACTGTTCAAGGCTTAACCCTGATAACCGCAGTAACGGCAGATGATTTGGCCAAGATGGATCACTTAACCACACTTGGGCATCTGGTTTGGCCCGAACAAGACAATGCCCGGCAACACATAATCCACCGCTGCCGCCAGGAGTCTGAACTGATGAAATTCGCCCAGCTAACCTAGCAGAATGCTTATCGCCAAAGAGTAGCGCCTCCATCTTTTCGTTAAAATCTATATTCCCCGCTATTCCGACATAGGATTTAGTGCTTTGCTCCTGAAGAATCTGTTGCTCAGCAATTCTCACACATTCAAGAATTGGTGTATGTCCAGCTTCATCCTGATATACGCCAACACTGAGATCAACCTTCCGCGAATCGTCATCTTCGCGGAAAAGAGTCATGACGCCGATGATTGCGTCAGGAGGCAAAAGTTTTAAATTTTGGAACACAGACAATCCTCAACTAACTCAGGCGCTTCGCCCACCGGGAGCGGATACTAAACGATAAGACCGGCCTTTTTAAGGTTTATGAAAAATCAAGTCCAGCAGTTCTAGCCACCAAAAAATGTTACCACCCTCGGAATCAACTGCTGCCAAATCAACACCAAGGACAGACCGGCAAACACAAGCAGACTAAACCAAGCAAACCACTTCGCAAAAGCAGAGGGATAAAACGTTTTATCGTCTTTAGGAATTATTGTGAAACAATAATATAGGTTAAGGAAGTAGATCACTGGCGCAACAAAATAGGCCATGGCAGATGCTACAAGCACCAAAAATACTGGCCTAGGGATCAATAAAATAAATGCTGCAGACGTAATCAAGGAGAACACCATACTCAATCGATATATGTTGTATTCAGAATACCAACAACGTAGATCCTCAGGACTAAGCTCCTCTTTCGTTGTGCCGGCACGATTGGCGGTAGCCTTAAAAAGGTTCCGACAGCAGGCACCGACTACTCTTGGCCACCCGTCAAAATAATTGAATGCTGTTGAGTAGGTCGCTGCCATAGCGCCAACGAGAAACACAACCATCATTCCAGGACCAACACTGTCTGTGAAGATTCGCGCTATCTCACCCATCACAGCATTGCCTTGCACTTCACTGGGATACATCCACACAGCCGCCAAAAGGAGAAAAATACAAACAAGAAAAAATGAGATTACATGGCCTGCACGAAAATCTATCAGTCCAATCTTGAACCACCTTCTGCAGTATTCCAAAGCATGAGGAGGCATAAGTTTGGTCTGCACAGAAAGATCTTCTTTACGACTGGAGAACGCATCAAAACGGGGTGCAATACCTTCATCTTCAAGCTGTTGGCGAATCCGACCCATTCCAACTTTTTTGGCCTTTCCCCATTCCGAAGCCTGCAATGAAACATCTATCCCAGTGGGCAATAGTCCTAAAAATGAGGCTATTATTAACCATGACCCTTCGGGAGTATCAAGCTGGAAAAAATGCACAAACTCACTCACCGGAGCGGGACTCACAACATAAACGCCTAAACTACAAACCAACAAAATACCGGCGGCTACCTTTGTAACCACCTCAACCACTTCGTATTTTCCGCCGAGGAGAATAGATACCGAACTAATACCTATAATTAATCCATAGAATCCTAATTCAAGGTCATCCCCTAAACCTGGAATATCCACACCCAAATACCCGCGCATAAAATAAAACAGGACCGCCGCAGCCGCAATTAATCGTCCAGCCTGCCCAATACCTGATTGAATAATCGTTGTGATAAGGACATACCAGACCGGAATTTTTTTCCAGGCTGTCGCGTAAGCATCCAACATGCTCCGTCCGGTAGCATGAGTAAAGCGAATAGCCATCTCAAAGCCGTAATACTTAAAGATATATGCAATAGGTATGCACCACAGCAAAGCATAACCAAAACGCCCGCCCGCCACAGGAGCGGTTACAAGATGACTGGTTCCAATACCCGTCATCATTAAAATCATCCCAGGTCCGAACTGACGAATCAGATTCAGCGGGGTCATTGACGGAAGTTTTAAGGAATTAAAGCTGGAATCAGAACCAGCAACCTCTGGAGATTTATTGCTCATACTATTTATTGCTCATACTATAGAGGATCGTCACTTGAACTCTTTATTTGTACCATATAGTACATTATGCGGGGACTGCTACCAGCTAGCGCAAAGCATGCTCTTGCTTAAGTCACTCAGCAACAAGCATGTCTTCATTGAGGATCCCCCCATCAATATTATGATGACGCAAGATCAAAGTAGGTCTTCCATCAATACGCTCTGCCGTTGCTGAGAGAAAACCTCCCACAATATTAAGGTAACGATGTTCCGGATGAATATCGTCAGCACTCCAACCACGTGCATGAGAGTCACTAGCGGGCCCAGTAGTATATTCTCTTACACCGGTCGCAGGATCCTCGATAACATACTGGTAATGACGATCACCAGAAATAACAATCATGTTTTCCTGGGATGACAAGAATTCACGAATTTCTTCTCCCTCATAAAAAAAACCCCCAATATTTGTATGGTTGTCTATCTCTCCTTCATTGTAAGGGCCGACCATGGGGGTTGGGCTGATAAGAACTCGAAAAGTCGCATTTGATGCCCTAACGGAGTCTATAAACCACGCCTTTTGCTTTGTACCCCACATTGTTTTCTCAGGTCCATCTAGATCTGTATTAGCACTACGGTAATCACGATTTTCTGCTAACCAAATCTGGAGATCTTGCCCCCACCGAAATGTTCTATAGGTTAAATCTCCTATCGGAATTTGCTCTAAAAAAACGTCCTGGCCCTGTGAAAAAGTGAAGTCCCCCATGAAACTACTATCCTGTGTAGGCCAACTATCGTTAGACCAAGTGTCATGATCATCTTTCATGAAATAGCTTGGAACTTGTCGGTGAAATTCAAAATTAGTGGGCAGGCTAAACATCCTAGCCCAACCCCAGCGGGCAAGGTCAATATTTTTTGCCCATTGATCGTAGTAGAGAATATCTCCCGTATGCACGAAAAAACTAGGCGATAGATCTAGCATCGCCGGATATATTTTATAACCTCCGCCTGCCGCATCCTGGTCCGGATAGGCCTGCCCCGTGGTGGCCACAAAGACTATTCGCTCTGGCTCTTCTAACGAAGGGGCTGTTTGAAAGGTTCCATTCAAAAAGGAACTTATGCTTGTTTCACCAGCTGCGCGAGCCTCTACTCGCAACTCATATTCTGTTAAAGGCTCTAGACCCATTATGTAGAACTGTTTTGTGAAATCCCTTTCGGGATCAACTGCGGTCCATGCAGTTGTTTGCCAAACATCTAAACCAGACTTTCGGTAGAGAACCCGCGTTTCACCGGCCATACCTGGTACTGCACCTTCAATCGTTTCTAAGGTCGCACCATCTGGATACTCGACTACGGGAATCCAGTCCTCCGGCGTTGCGGGCCAGATGGGATCTTGAACAATATTTCCGCTCTCTGGATGAATGTATAGGGTATCAGGCACTGGAGCCCCAAAACCAACTCGCGCTGCATCCCGCGTAAGTCGAGTCCAAACAATAACTTCACTATCGGTAACTTCACCTATTTTGATCCCTGTCGCCTGGTGCGCTGCCGGCGGCAAAGCTTCTGAACAACCCAGGAAAACCCAAGAAATTGCGATAAAAAAAATGCTTGCCCTGATATACATAGCCGATAGAATTCGCACCATATTGACACTAACTATCGCCATGCTGCTGCCGATTGTGAACGCCAACGTGCCGTTGCCTGAGCGTGAGCAGAACCGGCTGGTAACTCCAATAATTCCATGCGTATGCCATTTGCATCGTAGATGTTCGATAGCACAGCATTTGTACCACTGATCCTGGAGTTTTCGACCTCTAACCCACGCTCTCTCCACATCTCGATCGCATTATCCATATCCTCTACGACGATGCCAAAGTGACTAAGTCCTGGCGGGCGTTCCTCGTTTGAAGGTTGTAGTTCCAGAAATGAATTCGTACTTACCTGAACATAAACTACAGTTATATCTCCTTCATCATTAGTCACTCTAAACGCTTCTGGAAATCCTAATGTTTCAGTGTAATAACTGAGCGTCTCTTCAAGATTCGGTGAGCTAATACCCACATGGTTCATGCGTACGACGCCTCGATTTTGACTCTGGGCAATTGCAAATTGAGCAACAAGTGTGACCAGAACTCCAGATACAAACAGATAAAACCCACGCATCAAAATCTCCTATTTATTTATATGAGTTGTACTGAAATAGCCACAACTCTGCGAAAACATGCCCATTATAAACTTCCACCACTAAGGAACAGAAGTTCATAGAAAAGTTCCTCAATCTCTAACAAAACTCCAAAATAAATGTAAATTAAATCGAGATTATAGAATTGTAATTAGCTAGGATACAGGCGCCACATACTAAGGATGATCATGAAAGCTGTACTACAAGAAAAATTTGGAGATGCCAGCGTATTACTGATAGGGAATGCAAATAAGCCTACTGCAGAAAAAGATCAGGTTGTCATCAAGGTTACAGCAACCACAATCAACCGCGCGGATATCATCCAACGAGAAGGAAATTACAATCAACCACCGGGAGATTCGCCAATTTTAGGTCTAGAGGTGGCTGGCGTTATCGACGAATTAGGCCCGAGTGTTACAGGCTTTAAAACTGGAGAACGCGTAATGTCTCTAGTTGGAGGTGGTGGGTATGCAGAATATGCTACTGCCTACGCGAGTCATTTGATCAGAATCCCTCAATCAATGACCTTCGAGGAGGCAGCCTGCGTTTGTGAGACCTATATAACGGCATACCTCAACATATTTATGCTTGGACGTTTACAACACACCGAAACAGTGCTTCTTCATGGTGGAGGTGGTGGTGTAAACACAGCGGCTATTCAACTATGCAAGAATTTGACGCCAGAAGTCACAGTGATCGTGACAGCTTCTCCTGGAAAAATTAACCGGGTAAAGACACTGGGAGCGGATCAAGTCATTGACTACAAGAATGAAGATTTTGCAAAAGCTGTCCGTACTGTGACACAGAAAAAAGGAGCCAACGTTGTTCTGGATCATATTGGCGGTGCTTATCTTAAGCAAAACCTTAAATGCCTCGCTGTCGGTGGGAGATTAGTAATTATTGGCCTAATGGGAGGCAGTAAGTCTGAGATCAACTTGGCTCCCTTGATGGTTAAGCGCCAACAAATTCTTGGCTCAGTGCTTCGATCAAGACCAGTAAACGAAAAAACCAGCATTACAGAACAGTTCAGCCAAGATGTTCTACCCCTTTTTTCCAAAGGACATATCAAGCCTCTGATTCACCAAATTTTACCTTTAGAACAGGTAGCAGAAGCTCATCGAATCATGGAAACCAGTGCGCACTTCGGAAAAATTGTTTTGACCCTGTAACCTAAAATCTTAAATCTAGCTTGCCCAAAGACGAGGCTTGGTATACGGTATACCAGCTAAGCTATCCGCCTAAAAAACAAAGAATAGAACCCTCCTATGGCCGCCACTCAGTTGCATCTAAGTCCTGTGCAAACCTCTGTCGTATTGAAAGAAAAGGTATACAGGGCGCTCTGGGATGCAATCATAACTATGGATATTTATGCAGGCGATGAGCCACCACGCCTAGATGAAAGACGCCTTGCAGAAGATTTGGGCGTCAGCCGCACTCCTGTTCGTGAAGCTATCTCAAGACTAGAACAGCAGGGGCTCGTAGAAACAATCCCTCGCCGTGGCGCCTTCTTAGTGCGCAAAACGAAGGAGGAAATACTCGAGATTATTTCTGTCTGGGCAGCACTCGAAGGTATGGCAGCGCGATTAGCTACAACAGTAGCAACATATGAAGAAATAGCTCAACTACGAAAATTATTCGTTACTTTTGAAACTGCACAGGGAGCTGAAGCCCGAATAGATGAATATTCTGATACAAACATCCGATTTCATCAAAACATCATTTCCTTAAGCAAAAGTACGCTGCTTAAGGAAATGACTGATACCCTGTTCGTTCATATGCGCGCCATTCGTGCCCAGACAATTACAGAACGTGATCGTATGAAACGGTCAATTATTGATCACATGCATATCATTCAGACGATAGAAAATCGGGATGCTGAACTAGCCGAACGACTCGTACGTGAACACTGTCTTGGTTTAGCCGAACATATTGACAGCTATGTAGATTACCTGAACTAACTTAATACTGTACCTAGACTAGGGAAACCTTAAACGGAGCATCTAATGGCAAGCGTTCCTGCAGAAAAACTTAGTGAATCAAAAGTGACAGAAGACCAGCGCGAACAGACTGATGGGTTTCACCTCATCATTGATGCACTGAAGCTCAATGGTGTGGAAACGATCTACGGTGTGCCTGGCATTCCGATCACCGATTTTGGCCGTATGGCCCAAGCCGAGGGCATACGTATGATTGCCTTCCGCCATGAACAACATGCAGGCAACGCAGCAGCCATCGCTGGCTATCTCACGCAAAAACCCGGGATCTGTCTTACGGTGTCTGCACCTGGATTCCTCAACGGGCTCACCGCGCTGGCAAATGCAACGACTAATTGCTTTCCAATGATCCTGATCTCAGGCTCATCCGAACGCGAGATCGTTGATCTTCAGCAGGGCGACTACGAAGAGATGGACCAGCTAGCTATTGCCAAACCCCTATGCAAAGCAGCCTTTCGCGTACTGCATGCCGAGGACATCGGTATTGGCGTAGCACGTGCAATCCGCGCTGCTGTCTCAGGGCGGCCGGGTGGCGTCTATCTCGATTTTCCAGCCAAGCTTTTTGGTCAGATAATGGATGCCGAAGAGGGAAAACAATCTCTAATCAAAGTCATTGACCCTGCGCCAGCGCAAATCCCTGCACCCGAATCCGTCAAGCGAGCTCTCACATTACTAAAAAGTGCTAAGCGACCGCTAATTATTCTCGGCAAAGGCGCAGCCTATGCTCAGGCAGATGATGCGATTCGCGCTCTTGTCGAAAAAACTGGAATTCCTTTTCTACCGATGAGCATGGCCAAAGGCATCCTGCCCGACACCCATTCACAATGTGCGGGCGCGGCACGCTCTTTGGCATTAAAAGAATCGGACGTTGTTATGCTGGTCGGCGCACGCCTTAACTGGCTACTATCGCAAGGTAAAGGCAAACCCTGGGGCGGAAAAAAACAGTTCATTCAAGTCGATATTGAGCCAAAAGAAATGGACTCAAATGTAGAAATTTCAGCACCGCTAGTAGGTGACATCAGTTCCTGCGTGTCAGCTTTGCTAGATGGTATTAATCTCAATTTTCCAACACCGTCAACGGATTGGATTAATGCAATTAAAACAAAGAGAGACACAAATATAGCGAAAATGTCACCGCGTTTAATGAACGATAACTTCCCGATGGACTTTCACGGCGCGCTCGGTGCTTTGCGTATCGTTATAAAAGAGCGTCCCGATGCTATCCTCGTCAATGAAGGCGCCAACACACTTGATCTTGCACGCGGCATAATTGATATGTACAACCCTCGAAAACGGCTTGATGTCGGCACTTGGGGCGTCATGGGCATTGGCATGGGCTTTGCTATCGCCGCCGCTGTAGAGACTGGCAAGCCTGTACTGGCCGTCGAAGGTGACAGCGCTTTCGGTTTTTCTGCCATGGAAATCGAAACTATCTGTCGGTATAACTTGCCAGTCTGTGTCGTTGTCTTTAACAATAATGGAATCTATCGTGGCACAGACGTCAATGAGCAGAGTTCCGACCCAGCATGGACACGTTTTTCCGCAGATTCACGCTACGACAAAATGATGGAAGCATTCGGCGGGGTCGGCATCCATGCAACCACCCCCGAAGAACTGAAGCACGCCGTTGATACAGCAATGGATTCTGGCAAACCAACTCTGATCAACGCGGCTATTAACCCAGCTGCCGGCAGCGAAAGCGGCAGAATCGGAAACCTTAACCCGCAAAGTAAATTACAAAAAAAATAACACCCCATACAAATCCCATATATACATAACTAAAGAATTAGGAAATTACTTACCATGACCTCTAATAAGGCGCTTTCTGGCATTCGTATTCTTGACATGACCCACGTGCAGGCTGGTCCTACATGCAGCCAACTCATGGGGTTTCTTGGTGCAGACGTTATTAAACTAGAGTCTCCAGTGGGTGATGCAACCCGAGGACAGCTCAGAGACATTCCGGAGGTGGATAGCCTCTACTTCACTATGCTTAACTGTAATAAGCGATCAATCACAGTTAACTTAAAAAATGAAAAAGGCAAAGAAATTTTCACAAAACTCGTAGAAACCTGCGATGTTCTTATGGAGAATTTCGGTCCCGGCGTTTTGGATCGGTTTGGATTTGCATGGGAAAATGTCAAAAAAATTAATCCTCGTATCATCATGGCCTCTATCAAGGGCTTTGGCTCTGAAGGTCCATACTCGGCCTTTAAAGCCTATGAAAATGTTGCTCAAGCTATGGGCGGATCAATGAGCACATCTGGACTTTTTGATGGCCCACCTGTGGTGACTGGGGCTCAGATTGGTGACTCAGGAACTGGATTGCACTTGATGGCTGGCATTCTTGCCGCACTGCTTCAACGAGAACGTACTGGACGCGGTCAATATGTCGAGTGCGCAATGATGGACTGCGTTATGAACCTAACACGAGTGAAATGGCGTGACCATCAACGCCTTACGCGTGGACCAATGCCAGAATATGGGCATCAGGAGTTTGAGGACTTTACACCTCGTGCTGGCAACGATTCAGGTGGTGGCCAGCTAGGAAATGCTATTCCGTGTAAACCAGGAGGATCAAACGACTATATATACATAGTGGTTCAAGAACACGTTTGGGAAGCATTGGCAAATCGCGTCGGCGGACAAGATCTACTAAGCGACCCTCGTTTTGAAAAAATTGAAAACCGTCGTGCAAACCAAGGAGCAATGTGGGATCTTTTGACAGACTTTGCAAAAAATTATACGAAGCTCGAACTAATGGAAATCCTAAACGAGATTAATGTCCCGTGTGGCCCCGTTATGAGCACTATGGACTTAGCCAACGATGATCACGTCAAACTGCGAGAAATGTATATTGAACTTGACCATCCTGAACGTGGAAAATGGCACAACCTCGGCTGCCCAATTAAACTTTCTGATTCCCCCGTGGAGGTAACCAGATCACCGCTATTGGGTGAGCATACCAACGAAATATTAAGTGATGTCCTAGGTTATAAAAGCAACGAAATTGATAGCTTAAAAGAAGCAGGCGCTTTTTCCAGGCCACCACGCCGCAAATAAGTACAACCTATTCACAAGTAGCTTCAATAGCTGCTAATTATTAAGGAGAATGAAAATGTCTAGCCGGCAAAATGATGTCCGCACTGTCTTAGATCAAGTGGAAGCGGATGGCCGCACATCACTAACAGCACCAGAATGCAAAACCGTTTGTGATGCTTACGATATACCCGTGCCCGCAGAAGGATTGGCACAATCCGCTGACGAAGCTTCGTCTATTGCCGATAAAATTGGCTATCCCGTAGTGATGAAGATTGTTTCACCCGATATTCTCCATAAGACAGAAGCTGGAGGGGTCTTAGTCGGCGTCTTAGACTCAGAAGCTGTAGCAAAAGGTTATGACAGCATCATAGCTAATGCGAAAGCTTATAAAGGCGAATCTAATATCACAGGGGTACAAGTGCAGGCCATGGTTACGGGCGATGGACAAGAGGTAATTGTCGGAGCTGTGACTGATCCGAGTTTTGGCAAGCTAGTGGGATTTGGCCTTGGCGGTATTCTTGTGGAAGTGCTTAAAGACATTACCTTCCGTCTAGCACCAACCAAGTCAGATGAGGCTCAATCGATGCTCAATAGCATACAAGCAGCTGCAGTACTCGATGGAGTTCGAGGTTCCAAAGCTATCAATCGCGATGCGCTTACAAACATAATCGTTAAGGTATCGGAGCTTATTAGCGATTTCCCAGAAATACAGGAAATCGATCTGAACCCAGTTCTTGCAAATGAAAAAGGCGCTATTGCCGTCGATTCATTGATCTCGGTAGACTTCTCACCCCAGAAAGAAATATACCGCCCTAGTCAGGAAGAAATCGTAACGGCTATGCAAAGCATTATGAATCCAAGATCTGTAGCCGTCATAGGCGCCTCTGATACGGAAGGCAAGATCGGAAATTCAGTGATGAAAAACATCATTAATGGCGGCTATCAAGGCGAACTCTATCCAATAAATCCAAAAGCAGATCAAATTCTCGGGAAAAAAGCCTATAAAAGCGTGAAAGATGTACCTGGAGAAATTGATGTTGCTGTCTTTGCAGTTCCAGCAAAATTCTGCATAGCGGCTATGCAAGAAGTGGGTGAGAAAGGCATATCAGGGGCCGTAATGATTCCTTCTGGTTTTGCTGAGGTAGGGGAAAATGAGCTTCAAGATCAACTCTTAGCAGTAGCTAGAAAGAATAACGTGCGAATAATGGGCCCAAATATTTACGGGTTCTATTACACCCCTGCAAACCTATGCGCAACTTTTTGTACGCCATATGACGTAAAGGGGAAAACTGCTCTCTCCTCTCAGAGCGGTGGTGTCGGAATGTCGATCATTGGTTTCAGTCGCTCAACAAAAATGGGCGTTTCTGCAATCGTGGGACTGGGAAATAAATCTGACCTGGATGAAGATGACCTCCTCACCTACTTCGAACAAGATGACAATACGGATGTGATAGCGATGCATGCGGAGGACTTAAAAGATGGTCGGAGCTTTGCCGAGGTAGCAAAACGCGTCTCCAAGAAAAAACCAATAGTTATGCTTAAGGCGGGACGCACACAGCTAGGCGCAAAAGCGGCTGCCTCACATACAGGGGCACTGGCAGGTAATGACAAAATCTACGATGACATTTTACGTTCTAATGGTGTTATACGAGCATACAGCCTTAACGATATGCTTCAATTTGCACGTGGTCTCCCAGTATTACCAACCCCCAAGGGGGAAGAAATCGTCATTATCACTGGCGCTGGTGGTTCCGGTGTTCTGCTTGCTGATGCAATCGTCGATAATGACTTATCGTTGATGAGATTTCCTCATGATTTAGATG
>Ga0115002_10001189_pt1 | contig 36228 bp, 24 predicted proteins | sample ArcticOcean_MG_C_8_FD_89576 | JGI IMG/M metagenome (GOLD analysis project Ga0115002, IMG submission 89576) | Marine microbial communities from western Arctic Ocean - ArcticOcean_MG_CB11_86 | ecosystem: Environmental > Aquatic > Marine > Oceanic | place: Arctic Ocean: Canada Basin | collected... | reverse complement strand
GATATTGCAAATGCGAGTGCCAACACAATCACTACTGGGGTTAGACCTTGGACTCCCTTGATGGTGAACGCTGTAACCTCTCGAAGCTCCATAATGCCTTGGGTTTTATACATGACTGCTGCTAACAAGATTCCAACGATTACGCCCCAGAGCACTGCATCGGCCCCACTGCCGTTTAATATCGATCCGTCTCCTGTGATATACAGAACAGCCGGTACGGTAGCTACCATAGCAATTATTGGAGCTAGCATATTGATAGCTCTATGAGGAATCCCTTCCTTGGATTCCAGCATAGACACATCTGAAGAAACCATTGGTTCAGCCCCGTCAGCAAGCACTTTCCCTTCTTCTCTCACCCTGCGTTCTGCTTCTTTCATAGGACCTATGTTCCAGTCGAAAAAACCCACGAAAAACACGAGAAGAAGTGCCAGTATTGCGTAGAAATTTAGGCCGAGTGCAGAGAGTAGAACTTTGTTAGGTTCAGGAACACCTTGGGCCACCAAAAGGGTGACAATATATGCACCCCATGCATTAATAGGAATCAAAAGTTGTTTTGGGGCGCATGTCGCATCTAGCAGGTAGCTTAGTTTTTCTCGCGAAATCTTTGCTCTATCGAACAATGGTCTGGTCACTGATCCAGATACCAAAAGACCAAAATTAGATTCCAAGAAAAGAAGCATACTCACTCCAATCCCGAACATACTTACTCTTCTTCGGCTTTGCCCAAGGCGTCTTCCTTCTACCCATTTGACAAAACCTTCCATTCCTCCAGAGGCTTGAGTCAGAGTTATGATTCCACCTATCAAAGCGGAAAACATTAAGGTTCTAGCGTTACTAGGAGAAGTGACTGCGTCTAGAAATGTATTCACTCCATCCACGAGACCGAGGACTGGGTTACCGTTGTTCAGAATCGTCCAACCCAACCAGACAAACAACCCAAGAGATATGTATACTTCCCTCGTCACTATTGCCAGTGCTATAGCCACTATCGGCGGGATGATCGAATATATGCCAACTGTTTCCATGCCCCATCTTCTCCTAGAGTAATATTTCAATAATCGAGAGTCTGATGACCACGTGGTCACCGACTAAGATTAGCTTTAGGTGTTAGGAATTATTAGCAATTCCCTGATATCTCTATCTTGTCTGGACTATTGGGTACCATACAAATAAACTCAAAATTTTCTGGGCCAAGTGATTCATACCAGTGAGCTACCCCCGCAGGGATAAAAATGACATCGTCCCTGGACACCTCAATTACTTCACTGCCAATCCCAATTTTTGCGTTACCGCCCAGTACATACTGCTGATGTTCCACAGTGTTAGTATGTTCAGGCATACCCCCACCAGGTTTCATTACAAAACGACGCATGCAAAAATTGGGTGCCTCTTCCGGGCCAATCAAGACCTGTAACTCCGTATTAGAACCCGCATCGACTTTCTTGAAACAAACCTCATCGGCATTCTTATGTAACATAGTATAAACCCCTAAATAATCAGGATCGAACAACAGGAACTTTCCCCGAATCTGGCACTTGAGAGGAGGATGCTCTGCTCCTACATTAGCCAGTGTTACCATTAAGGATGATCTTAAGCCCTCTATCGCCTAAAAGACAGCACATATTGTGAACAAATCAACAATTCCCAGTTTATCATTCTTGACTTTCCGATACGGGCTAACCAGGAAATACTGATGACCTAGTCGAAAAGACATAGAAAGGCATAAAACTAGAATGAGCTCTCGGTGATGTGTTCGCTAAGTCGATTTCCCAGGGTAAAATTGGCACATAAACCGACCCCCTTGGAACCACTGACTAAATTATCGAAACAGCTAGGGAGACCTCATCTCTATATAAAGAGAGACGACTGCACCGGCTTAGCAACTGGAGGCAACAAAGTTCGTCAATTGGAATTCCACCTAGGCAAGGCACTACAAGAAGAATGCACCACCATCTTGGTCTCTGGTCGTACACAGTCGAACATGGTCCGCTGTACCGCCGCCGCCGCCGATGCATATCAAAACTCTGGCAACATCCTCTTAAGTAACATTTTTGGTGCCTTTATCCATAATTATCAACAAGGCATCCCAGATCAAGAAATCGATTTCGTAATGAAGGAAAAGGCACTGGAGTTACAGGAACAGGGACAAAACCCCTACCTGATATACTCTTCATGTAAACATCCTCCATATGGCGTCCTGGGATATCTAGAGGCAGCTCAAGAAATCAAGTTCCAGTTGAAGAGCATGAACATCCTAAAAAGTACAATCGTAGTTGCCAGTGGCAGTGGCATCACACAAGCTGGTTTAATCTTAGGTGTAAAGACATCGAATGACGTTGCAATCGACATTCACGGAATTTGTGTACGTAGAGAACGAAACCTACAGAAACAGAGACTGACCCATATCTTACAGAGTGCCCTAACGATGCTCGATAATCCTGAAACTGTGAAAGCAGAAGATATTTCTCTATGTGACCACTATCTGGATTCTTCCCATGGAGTACTCGGCAAACAAACTAAAGCAGCGATTTTACTAGGAGCCCGTGAGGAAGGAATCATTCTTGATCCAGTGTATACCGGTAAAGCCTTTGCCGGATTCCTAGATCTTGCAAAGCAATCCCACCTCGAGCGGGAACCACTGATTTTTCTTCATACTGGTGGACTCCCCATACTATTTGCTTACCCAGACAAGCTATACCCTTAAATCTCACCTACAAAAAACAGGGGACAAAACCATGGACACCCTAAAACCCTCGCTGCTAATTTTCAGATTCACTCCCTAAGGTGGCCACCATGACTGCCTTGATTGTGTGCATCCGATTTTCAGCTTGATCAAAAACAATAGAATGATCCGACTCAAACACTTCCTCGCTAACCTCCATACTAGACAATCCAAATTGCTGAAAAATCCGCTCTCCAATATGTGTGTCTCTATTGTGAAAAGCTGGAAGGCAGTGAAGAAACTTAGCCATCGGCATGCCTGTCCTAGCTAACACTTCAGTTGTGACCCGATAAGGAGCTAGCAATTCTATGCGTTCCGACCAAACAGATTCCGGTTCACCCATAGACACCCACACATCAGTATAAAGAAAATCCACATCAGCGACTCCTTCGGCAACGTCCTCGGTCATGTGGAGCGAGCCTCCACTCGCAGTCCTAATTGATTCAGTCCGATCAACCAATTTACTCTCGGGCCAGCAGAGTTTTGGGGCTGCTAAACGCACGTCCATACCCATAAGTGCTCCACCTACTAGAAGCGAGTTTCCCATATTGTTTTTCGCATCACCTAGATAGCAAAAAGACATTTCCGAAAGCTTTTTGTCGCTATGCTCTTCCATCGTCAGAAAATCTGCTAGGATTTGAGTAGGGTGAAATTGGTCAGTGAGGCCGTTCCAAACCGGAACTCCTGCAAAATTGGCCAGTTCCTCTACTATTTCTTGATCGAATCCTCTGTATTCAATACCATCATACATCCTACCTAGGACGCGAGCTGTATCTTTTATCGATTCTTTTTGGCCAATCTGTGTGCCACTCGATCCAAGATAGGTGGCATGAGCTCCTTGATCATAAGCCGCAACTTCAAAAGCACACCTGGTTCGAGTAGAAGGCTTTTCAAAAATCAAAGCGATATTTTTACCGCTGAGACGTTGTTGTTCGATTCCTTCTATTTTTTCGGTTTTCAAGGTTTTTGCCAAATCGAGTAGATGCCTCAAATCAATCCCGTCAAAATCCTCAAGTTTTAAGAAATTACGCCCTCTAAGATCCATTAATTTAATCCCTGTTTAACCAAGTTCATCCAATGCTTCCTTGTTCACCTGAGTTTTATGAAGCCAACCCCGTCTCTGACTTCAATATGGGTCCCGAAAGGCTCAGACCGCTGAATCAAATCATCCAAAATTTTGTTCGCTAAGTCTCCTTCAGCTAAGAGGGGACGACCCCTTTCCCAAGCCTTCATTCCAAAACCAAGATCTATAGGCTGTAATACAACTTCCATCAATTCTCCTTTACGGAACCTCGGCATAGCCACCACAGCTTCCCATATTTCTCTATTAGCTGGAAAACCCACTGTCCCCATGTCATAGCGAGCATCATTAAAATCTGCAACATGATTGTCCGAATTCAACCCATACCTCCTGTAGTTTTCATCAGGCAATCGATCTAAAGTTTCGTTCTGGAAAACGAAGTCTCCAAGACTATAAAAAATAGGCTTACCCTTGTAGATCTCTATACCTCGTAAAACATGTGGGCCGTGGCCCACAAACATAGTGGCTCCTGCATCTACCATCGCCCTAGCAAAAATCGGCAAAAATCCAGCCGGTTCAGAGCGGTCACTGCCACTCTCATGTGCATGGATCGTCACGATCACATGATCAGCAAGCTTCTTTGCATTGCGAACTACTGCAGCTATCTCCTCCAAATCCACAGGATCTGGAGTTGTTACTATCCCTCTGTCAGCTCCTACTTCAAATGTGTTGCCAAACACTCTCAGCTCTCCCGGGGAACTACTAAAACTAAGGTCCAAGTCTTCTAACACAGTTTGAAGTTTAGAAAATTGATCCCCGGTCACCCTCTGTACAGTAGAATAGCGGAGAGGATTCAACCCTGGTCGAGGTTTTGTATCACCTCTAGTACGGCCTGCCCTTGAATGGTCCGGGAAAGTCGAGGCCATAGAAATTAGCGCGACTCTTCCCTTTGCTGTTTCCAAAAATTTTGCCTCTCGAGCCTCTGCTAGGCTCTCTCCGACTCCCGCATGGACAAGCCCGGCCTCCTTCACATAGCGTGTGGTCAATCTCATTCCTTCAACGCCGTAATCACCTGTGTGATTGTTGGCCCTGGAAACCATATCAAAGCCAGCCCAAACAAAATCATGGATAAGAGCTGGGTCTGCTCTAGTCCAGGTTCCCCCACTTTGATGCATGGGGTAAGGCTCATAGTCATGGAATAGCATCTCTAAATTGACAAAAGCCGCGTCAGCACCGCGAATCATTTCAATCAAATTTAAGTATTTCGGTTCCTTATATACCGAAAGTTTCCTGGTTATAAGGGCATCACCACCAAGTGCAAAAGTGAAATCTGAGCTTTGCACGCTTATGTCGGCATTCTGTGCTTCGACTGCAAATGCCTGACAATAAAGCAAAAATGATCCGAAAATTAGTGTGTATATAGTCTTCATCGAGCCTCCTAAATAAGCTAAAACTGCTGTCTCCGAACACTTTACAATTCAATCAGCAAATAGCTCAGAGTCGAAATCCTGAATAAACCTCTGACCTTCCCTATCCAAAGAATCTGCTACATTCTCCTATTAGAGCAACTTTCACCGGCAATTGGCAAACTGTAAATGAAGTCACTATTTTGCAACCAATAGAATTCCCTATCTAAGAAAGGAGTTTGATCCATGGTCTCCACTCAGCGAATTAAGACTATCACTTTTATAATTGGATTTTCATTAGTGATCGGATCTTGTACTCGAGACAACGTCACTGACAAACAGAGTATGGACGGGATAGCACTCTTAGAAGCAGATCCCAACTGGCCCGCACAAATGCCAGCTGATTGGAGCTGGGGACAAGTTCTCGGCGTGAGTGTGGACGCTCAAGATCACGTTTGGGTTACTCACTCTGCCGAGGTAGTGGAGTTCGATCCTGACGGCAACTTGCTGAGAACCTGGGGTGGCCCAGAAGCTGGGCCTGAATGGCCTCGTATGCTTCATGGCCTCTTTGTAGATCACAATGATTACGTGTGGAGTGCAGCCCGAGAGCAACACACCATCTTTAAGTTCACCAAGGATGGAGAAGTAGTTATGACCATCGGTCAAATGGACCAAATGGGTACCAGTCATGATCCCTACCTATTGGGAAGACCAGCTGAATTCTATGTTGATCCAGACACAAATGAACTTTATGTGGCCGATGGTTATACCAATCGGAGAATTATCGTTTATGATGCTGGAACTGGAGAATATCTCCGCCAGTGGGGTGCCTACGGAAATGATCCTGATGACGATTACCAATACCCAGAAGAAGGGACTCAATTACCACAACAGTTTCGGCTACTACATGGCATCACTTCCTCCAGAGACGATCTGGTATATGTAGCCGACAGAACTAATAGTCGTGTACAAGTTTTCAACCAAGATGGAACCTTCGTAATGGAAAAACGTGTAAGTGAAGGTCCTAGTGCTGCCTTTTCCTTGGCTTTTTCAACCGATCCAAATCAACACTTCCTATATGTAGCTGACGGTACTGCTCACCGGATCCTGATTCTGCAACGAGAGACATTAGAGGTTCTGGGTGAAATCGGCAGTGAAGGAAGTGGAGTCGGAGAGTTGGGGCGGCCTCATAACATTGCCACAGACTCTAAAGGCAACCTCTATGTGGCTGAAGCGAACCCCGGAATGAGACCGCAGAAATTCTCATTTATGGGAATAGGGTCGCTATAGGAAAACAAAGGCCGAATTTTCAGAAGGACGATACTTCACCTGACACGGCAATCAGTTATTCCAAACTTTTAAACCAAGGGGATTATTAAAAGAAATAAGGGCCTCCATAATATAGATGCCAACTAATGAGTTCTAGGTAGCTTTGCCACTCAGTGGCACTAAACGACCACGAACATCTTCGATGTCATGTCGACAAACCCCTGATTTCTCAATTAGTTTGATTTCACAAATATTACACCTTACACACTCTTTGAAATCAATTTCGGGACCTTCAATCGCTCCAGTGGGACAACTCTGTTCACAGACGTGGCAAGACTTACACTGCTCTACCCTCTTGATGCGTTTCAAAGACAAAAGTGAAGTCAAAGCTAACGCAGCGCCTAGGGGACATGCATAACGACAATAAAACCTAGGCACTACCAGAGAGATCCCGAGAAAAAACAGTGCTATTGCCCAAAGCGTTACCGAGCTGCTCCGAAAAAACACTGTCCCGAATGGTTCAAAATACTGATAAAGACTCACCTTGCTCCCAGATACAGCAGAGACAAGGATGATAGCTAGAAATACATACTTCAATTTTAGGCCACTCTTGTGGATCTTTGTTGGAATGCTGGGACGAAGCCTTTTAGGTACCACCCTCTCGAGCAGATCCTGAAGTACTCCGAAAGGACATAGGAAGCCACAAAAAACCCTTCCCCACAAAAAGGTCGTGATCAAGGTAAACACTACTAACATCAACAAAGGTAAGTCACTTAAATAAAAGCTGGGTCCTACCCAAATACCACTGGTGATATGGGAGACTGACAAGAAACCTCCATCTGCAAATCCCAGATACAACAGCGTCAACCCCAAAGTGAAAATCCTGACCCAGGATTTTTTCACAAAGAATGCTATCAAGGCAAGCGAGAAGAGGCCTGTAAGTTTCCCTACTCGACCCCACGATGTCTCCAAGAGGATTCTTTCTAAAAATGTTTCCTCTTGAAGTTCATTGAATTCCAACAACAAATTTTCAGTTTGTACCACAGTAACTGGATTTCTATCAGCTATCTCAATGCTGGAGTTTGCCCCCGTGGTATCGTCTTCCTGCACAAACTCAGTTGCTATCGAACTTTCAACCTCTAAAATATCGGAGCCAACAGAAATTTCCTCAACCTCAATTGCAGTAGCGATTTCTTCCTCTGCGACTGGAATACTTTCAGATTCTTCGATTTCTAATTCTACTAACTGCGCCGATTGCGTCAGATACTCTACAGATATGAGCTCTACTTCCGGGCCTCTATCGTATACAATCGTAAAAGCTTTAGTGACATCGACGCTTCCATCTATGATCATGCTCCCAGTCAGAACTACCCTCTCTTCCATAGCCCCACCACCGTCCAAGCCTAGTGACGCAATCTCCCTTGGAGATACAGGGAAAGTGTCCCCATCTTGTACAATCGCCCAACCCTCCCTTACAAAAAGACGTAAACGAGGCCCTTCAACCCCATAGATCATTAAGTGTCCTGCTTCTTCCCTCCTGTCCATCCTAGTTCGAGCTCTCTCAAATCTTTCTTCTCCTACTAAGAATTCGCCAAATTCATCGCTCTCTGCATATACCAAATAGATCTCTGCAGTCCCTGTTTCGTCGGTTAGAAGGGCCGATTCAATCACACCTCTCTGAAGCATGTCAAACCAAGGCAAAGACTCCAGGTCCTCAACAGGGCCCGGCGTAGTTCCTTCATCATCATCCAAATACAGAAGCGCAACTCGTCTAGCAGAATCACGAACTCCCCTTGAAAGAGCTCTGACACTGATCGTGGCACGGGAGATCCCTTGAACATCCCCATATACTCTAAATGCATCGCCAATATGTTTACCAGAAAAATGCTCTTGAAAGCCAGGCGTCCTCAAGAAATCACCCATACTTTCTTGAATAGATTCCCAATAATCTAGAACTCGGACACCAGTCAAGGACCCCTCTAGGTCCATACCTACCAGTGCTTGCACAGGTCCACTGTATCCGAATGGTTCGGGAGGTACATCGGAAGTCACAAAAACGTAACCTACAAGGTCTTCTCCAGTTTCTCCGCCAAATCTATACCCCTCAGCTACTGGAATATCTCTATCGACTACTGCAAATCGGTCAGCCCTAGGAAGAACTTCTTTAAGGAGGCGTTCGGAAATTTCTGTTACATCCTGGCTAAGGACATTTTGGGGAAATAGAACGCAACACCAGGCCAACGAAACAACCTGTGATAGTCTTTTTAGTAAAGTCCCCAGAGGTATAACCTCCTATATTTTATGGAAATTACGTCCCAAATTAAGTCTCAATAGCATAATTTCAGAACCAGGCAACTGTTGCCTGGCGACGTTATCTCCGTAACATAAATCTTCACTCTAATACTTAATATCCAAAGACGCTTCAATGAAAACAATACGACCACACAGAACTTCAATGCCGTTGGAGGCAAAATGAATTCCTTTTTACTTAATCTAAAGTTGTCCGCCAACACACTTGAAAAATTGCCATTCTGTCTCTTTGCTATGGCTTTTATCATCGTAACACCCTTGAAAGGACAGTCAACAAAAGACTTTGACATAAGCTCCATGTTTGAAATTGGTGCTCTCCTGACTGACACCAATGATGACGGGTTTCCCAATCACATAAATGCCGCACTCATTTTGAGTTCTCAACCCAGTCAAGCTGAAATACTAGCCGCCTCCGAAATATCTGTCCGCCTTGGATTTGAAACGATGGCAATGGACTTGCCCATAGGAAGAGAGGCCGGACCTGGTGAAATTGCAATTTTTATAGGCGGAAGAAGTTTAGCTGAAAATTCGATCCAGACCTCTGGACTGAATCTCGACTCACTCGAGACTGGCCAGGGATATATTGAGGTTCGCGAGAGTCACGGCAAACGTCAGATTTTACTAGTGGCAAAGGGTGACGAAGGCCTCATGAGAGCTGCTCGAGTTTTTGCTGGAGTTTTACCTCACAGCGAGACATTGTCAACCACTAAACTGGATCAAATACACACAGACATTCAAAATGTGCTTGCTGAAGCAGGCGTATCAGAATCCTCTACAAAACTGACTAAGGTTGTGACCAAAAAAGATGAGATAGGGATTCACTCAATCACAGCCCAAGTTGAAATCAATTCCACTGACATCAGCCTCAGTCAAGCCGCTATCGAAGAATTGGTTGTCCGGAAACAAGAGACATCTGAAGACTCCCAAACAGAGACCCTCCTGAGGTATCCAGGAATCAACCTGGTTGAAGTCAATATCCAAGATGGAGCTACCCTCAAGATAGAAAATCAGCAAGACTCTCCAGAACCTGGTCCAGTACCTTCTCGACCCGGAAAATCTGCTAAAAAATCGATGGATTTATCGAATATCTACAGTTCCGATGGAATTCTAGGAGATAGTGACAACGACGTCATTCCTGACCGGTTAGATGCTATGATAATTTCAGGCCAGTCAGGAATCTCTCTACTGCCTGACTTGACTGGACGTATCGGCCTGGAAAGTACTGGGATAACTATACCTTTCGTGGAATCGGCAACTGACTTAAAAGAACCGTCTTCTCTCGGCACTCTTATGTTGGTTGGCACTGAAAATAGGTTGACTAATCAGCTCGCCGACAGCGGGAAAGTCGAACTGTCCTTATTAGATGCAGGTGAAGGCTTGATTCAAATTATTCCCGAAGCTTTCGGTGGCGACCACTCCGCCATGATTTTGACCGGATCAGACCAAAGCGGAGTCGATAGAGCGACTGAACAAGTTGCTATGATTTTCCCCAACTTACAGGAAAGAGGAAAAGATCGTACAACCGTAGAGGATGTCGAAGGAGACCTTTGGGATGTTCTATCTGGCAATTCTCCAGTAGGGCAAGCAAGTATAGGCCTATACAAATTAAAACAGATTTCAGAAAAAATTTCCGCCAATCGCCCTTCTGAAGTGGACGTAGTGATGTCTGTAGAAAAAGCAGATGCTGGGCTGCAGGCGTACGTACAAACTTATGCTGAGGAAATTTTTCCTGGAAGCAAAGTCGGAGTTACGATAGACGATCGAGACGTCCAAAACGCAAAGACAATATTCCAAGAAGAGAAAATTTTCGATTCGGAATTAGATCAATTCTGGAGATTGTTTAATAAGCAAGTTCTTCCGAAGGCAAACTCCACAACAGGAATTGAAGTCAGAGCGCGACTTAGCGAACCTCCTGAATTACGTCTTCAGTTGGAAAATCAAGTGCGCCAGTTACTGGTAGACGCAGGCACTCCACCCTCTGAGACACGTGTAAGAATCCTTTCAGCTTTCAAACAGGGATACTCCTGGCTAAATGAAGTGATTGCCCCCCAGATCCAAGACAAAGAAATAGGTGAAATTGTTATAAATTTCCTCCGAAATGATCCGCCAGAAGACTGGCCTCAACAGGCTATTAACACTCCAGTAAGATGGCTGCATGAAATATTTCCTATTGATGAAGTCTTTTCGAGAGATCTTGAGATCGATCTTGATCAGATTCGTTTTGAAGAAGTCACAGAAGGGCCTACCTACTCAGTCAAGGTCTCGGACACATCAGGGAATATCATCTTGAGTGATGCTTTCGATCCCAAATGGGTACTGAGGCCCTATTTTGACCGTTTCCAAGACTACGAGAAAGTCAGAGTTACCACGGGTTGGCTTCAGGCTCAAGCAAACGGCAAAACCGTAGTCGATGAAAGAATTATCACAGACCCTGAACTTTTCTGGAATTATTACCAAGAAAACACGCTTCCGGCCATTTATGATTACGTAATGGAACGTCATAAAGGAATGCCTCTAGGAGGAGAACGAGACGCTCCATTTTTTGGTGAACTCACCGTAGAATTAACTATGAGCGAACCCGATTATCAAATCGGAATCGACAATGAAATCCACGCTCCGATGGACGCACTCCATGAAGAGATCTATTTCGGAACTATCGAATTTTTCGATATCTTGGGACGCAATTCCCGTGGACAAGGGTTGCTTTTTCCAGGAAGAATAATCCCTATCATGCGACCTCAATCGAATGGACAACCACCTCGCATGAACCTGAAATTCACTGGATTCAACACTTCCCGACCTGCAGTAGTGGTGAACCACCAGGTTGATAGCAAACCTCAGAAAGAAATAAGACTCGACATTCCAAAAACCACCTTAGAAAGACCTTCAGCACAACTGGCAAAGGTGAGGAGTGGGACTCCAGGTCTTACACATCTATCTCTTAGAGTACGAACAGATACTGAGCATGACTTGCGAGACAGTCTGATAACGGTGGCATCCCCAGGAAGTGTCGATCGGACTATGGTTTCTGCTGCTCAAATTGAAGCTAGTATTAAAGAGATTGGACTACTCCACAAGGCTGGACTTTACCTAAATGAATTGTCCTATCTTGGACTGACATCACTGGAGGTATGGGCCGAATGGACCCATCAATTGAACCCCAAAAAACGAAGGACTGCTGTCTTAGCTAACCATGGATCATCGACGGCCAAGCCACATTGGAAAACGCTTCTCCCTCTACACTGGGAATATACTGGGGAACGTCTAGTCCAATGGGACACACCGATCCCTCCCAAAGAAGGCCATGAGATGTTAGCCAAAATGAGTGCCACATTCCCAGAAGCAACTATGTACCAAGCTGGCCGCTCCTATCTTGGAAAGGATATATGGGCGATGGATCTGATGCCCGAGATTTCTCAGACCCATTGGTCACATACAAAAGCGTCCACTTTCAAGCCAACTGTAATATATTCCGCAAGACAACATGCTAATGAGGTTTCTTCAACCAGTCATGTGCTCCGACATGCTGAACTTATTTTGACTGATCCAGAGCAACGATCCAAACTTAATAGGGTGAATGTGATCATTCACCCTTTTACCAACCCAGATGGAGCACAGATTGCCTATGACCTTCACCAAATCACCCCAGACTATATTCTACATGCAGGATACCTAGGTTCACTAGGAAGAGACGCAACCTCTGGAAGTGACGCAGACCACCCCATTTACCCAGAATCCAAGGTCCGAGGTCAGCTTTGGAAAACATGGCTACCAGATATCTTCCTTAACCCGCATGGCTATCCCAGCCACCAAGTAGTCCAACTGTTCAGTGAGTACACTGGGCTAGTACGTCAAGGTAGAGTCACTGAAAGGAACTGGGGCTTTAACAAAGGCTGGTTTATGCCGGGATTTAGCTTTATCGATAGCCCCGATTTTCCTAGACACAAAGATGCTGCCTTCCTGATCCGCGACCACATCACTACAAAAATAAATTCAAATAAAGATGTGTTCGATTTAAACCAAAGAATGTATGCTCGATATCGACGTTACGGCGCAAATTACGACCCCGAGGTGTTTCTTCTTCCGATGACGGACAGCGTACTGATCCAAATGCCGCTTAAGGGTTCGACCGGAAGCGGTTCAGGTTCGAGAGGATACAACCCAAGAGTTACAATCTGGAGTGGAACTACTGAAGCGCCAGACGAGACAGCCTATGGGCCATATATGGAACTTGTCGCTAAAGCGGGTCTATCTTGGGATGAAGCTATTTTTGACTATTTGTATCAAGGAGACCACCAAATAGAAAGAAGTGGCTCGAAGTTTTTCGGAGGTGTGTCGTTAAAAATGAAACGTCCTCGCCCACCTAAAAGCCCCACAGATGAAAATAATCCGTAAAAATAAAAATCTAGCTAGTCTCAGCTTGCGATACAGCAAGTGACACATCATTTTCCGTTCATTATTGGCAATTTTTAGAGTAACAAAATCTAGCCTTTACATGTCCGAGGAGTATTATGGGAGTCTCAGAACAAAGCGGAACCGTAAACAATCAAGAAAGGATAGTCTCTCTGTCACCAAGTTCAGGAAAAATCGGCGAAGAAGTTACCGTTTCTACGGATCGATTATTTTCCAATACACTATTCTTAATCGGATTCGGTGCACTCGGAGGCAATCAGGAAATCCTAAGCGAAGTAATGACTGACGAAGAGGGGAACCTTGAGACGACAGTGTCCGTACCTCTTTGGGCAAGTAACGATTTGGACAACTTCTTCTTCGTGGCCTCAGGAGACGGTCTACAACAGCCTATAGCATATTCAGAAGAATTTGAGATTATAGAAGCCCAGCGTTAGTTGCCGACAGCCTTCAGAATATCAATAGACGGCAGGAAAAAACCTCTACACTAGATCTTGAGCACTTATGAGAAAAAAGACTTACACAATAGACGCTGACATCTCCAAGGCTCATACACCCCCATCCTCTGTATACTCTGATCCGCTGAATTTCGAACATCAGAAAGAAACTATATTTGCTAAAACCTGGCAATTTGTTCCAGATGCAACAACAATCAAAGCCCCGGGACATGTTTTACCTTTTAGACTCCTAGATGGTTGCCTCTCCGAACCACTTTTGCTGACAAGGGATGATGATGATGAACTGTGTTGCCTTTCCAATATTTGTACCCACCGCGGAGCCTTGATAGTCGAAGGAGAAAGCCACCTGAGGACCCTACGTTGTCGCTATCACGGCCGAAAATTCCATCTTGATGGTAAATTCATTTCTATGCCTGAATTTGACGGTGTGTGTGATTTCCCCGACACCTGTGATAATCTGCCCAGCCTCCCACTTGAAAACATAGGACCTCTGTTCTTCACGAGTCTCGATCCAGCTATACCTTTCGATGAATGGATGTCTCCTATTTTGGAACGAGTCGGTTGGCTTCAACTTGAAAAATACCGTTTCGACCCACTCTCTTCGCAAAATTATACCCTGGATGCAAATTGGGCCCTTTATTGCGACAATTACCTGGACGAACTACATATTCCCTATGTACACCCAGTTAGCTTAGGTGGCCTTGATTACGAAAATTATAAGACTGAGTGCTTCCCTTGGGGAAACGTTCAGTTTGGTTCTAGCCCAACAAAAGAGTATCCTGTTTTTGATCTACCCTCTGACCACCCTGACTTTGGACAACCACTTTCCGCTTTTTATTTTTGGCTGTTCCCCAATCTCATGTTGAATTTTTATCCCACACACATGCAAGTGAATGTAGTTCGTCCGCTTTCCCACAACCGAACAAATATCTCTTTTTTGAACTATACCAAGGAGGATACAGAATACTTCCCTGAACACATGGCAACTTCACACAGAGTGGAAATGGAGGACGAAGAAGTAGTAATATCTGTACAATCTGGAGTTTCTTCTAGGTTATACGATCGAGGAAAATACTCTCCTCGACGTGAGACTGGAACCCATCATTTCCACCGACTTCTCAGCCATTTCGAACAACTTTAGCAAAGAGGATCACTAGGATGAAACCATATTGGAATAGATCCCTAGTATTGGCACTTACGGTTATCTCTAGCTGCACCTCTGGAGACCCCAGCACTACTAACAAATATTCTTCCTTACAGGAACGAGTCGAGAAACACCTCAGCTCTCTGAATGCCCAAACTACCTTCTATGCAAAACATCTTCCTTCTGGTAAAGAAATTTCTATTAGGGCAGATCAGCCTATGAATCCTTTAAGTGTGATTAAGGTACCCATGATGGTTTTGGCTTTTCGCGACGTCGAGAATGGGCTTCTTGATCTTGATCAACGCTATTCGGTAAAACTGGAAGATATGCGAGATGGAAGTGGCCTACTACAGACTTTTACTCCAGGACTCACACCAACTTTCAAAGATCTTCTCACACAAATGATTATCACTAGTGACAATACTGCTACCGACATCATCCTGAATAAATTAGGAATGGATCGAGTAAACACTTTTCTTCGAGAAGAAGGTTATCTTGAGACCACAATTTTGAGTTCAACAGGAGATTTATTCCGTAATCTGAGAGCTTATTCCAATCCTTCTGCAAGAGATTTTTCAGACCGTGAGATTTTTGAGCGGAAGTCTCCTCTAGATTCAGACTCTTTTGACCACGCTTTCAGATTTGAAGGGGATTCCACAAAATGGCTCGGGCGAACGACCGCTCGAGAGATGGGGAAACTATTGGAACAATTAGGGAACGCTGAACTTACTTCTAAAGAATCGGCAAAAGAAATGACCGCCATTTTAAAAAAGCAAATGTACAGCTCTAGAATACCTCGTTTTCTCCGAGGAAAAGCAATTATTGCGCATAAAACTGGCGACTGGCCTCCCCACGCAGGTAACGATGTCGGCATTCTTTATTATGAAGGCGGACCCTCCATTATCAGCGTGTTTACCAATCAAAACCGAGGAGATTTTGTTGAACTGGAAGCTACAATAGGGCGAATAGCTGAAGACCTTATTAATACCTGGAATTGAATCGCAACAATTCTTTTGATCGGTCTATCAGAGCCCAACAAATAATACACCAAAAGGATCATCGAAATGTTGTCATCAAGAAGAGAATTTCTAAAAACCACTACTAGCATGAGTGCTGGTATGGCGTTCGGGACTTTACCTCGGTTTCCGAGTGCTCCAAAACGACTGCTAATTCTGGGAGGAACTGGATTTATTGGACCTCATATGGTCCGTTATGCTGTAGATCGAGGTCACCAGGTGACAATTTTCACCCGTGGTAACTCCAAAGTAGACTTACCAAATGGTGTGGAGCGGCTGGTTGGTGATCGTAACAACGATCACGCTGCCCTCCGAGGAAGAACTTGGGACATAGTCCTAGACAACAATGCTCAAGACTACCGTTGGGTCCGAACAAGCACATCATTATTGGAGCATTCTGTAGATCACTACATCTTAATATCATCAATATCAGCTTACGATTTAAATAGCTTCGGTTGGACCAATTCAGAGCAAATATTAATGGAGCCAAAGGTAGACGAAGGTTATCCTCGAATAAAATCTCCCGTCGGCTGGAACTATGGAGACGAAGCTCCCTATGGACTTATGAAGACGCTCTCTGAGGATATCGTTCACAATGCATTCCCTGGAAAAAATACCGTCGTGCGTCCTGGTTTAATCGCAGGTCCTGGAGACCCAACTGATCGCTTCACCTACTGGCCAGTCCGCTTGGCAGAGGGTGGCGAAATCTTAGCTCCCGGTAACCCTAAACATTCTAATCAAGTGATCGACCAACGAGACTTGACCGAGTGGATAATCCGACTAGCCGAAGACCAAGTCGCAGGCGATTTCAACGCAACGGGTCCTGCGACAAGAATGTCCATGGAATCCATGTTTAATCGAATCGGTGCGGCTACGGATGGCTCCTACAGATTAACATGGGTTCCGGAATACTTCCTTGAAGCTGAAGGGCTATCTCCTTGGAGAGACATCCCCACCTGGATTCCAGGAGACCCACTCATGCTGGTCGATATTAATCGATCCATTGCAGCAGGTCTGACTTTCCGACCACTGAGATTGACCTCTAAAGATACGCTAAAATGGCATTACACTCGCCCAGAAAAGGAGCGATCCAACCCATTATTTGGAATGTCGAGAGAAAAAGAGAGGGATGTTTTAAAAGCCTGGAGTGCAAACACCAAGTGATGAGAGAAATGGATTATTCGGCAACAAATGGCATGGATTTCAATAAAGATCCATCTCTTTTCCCTATCAAAAAAAATTGCCTTTACTTAGCTAATTGCGCTATCGGACCAATGTATCATCCCTCATTGAAAAAGGTGCAGGAATTCCTTCAAATGCAATCAGAATCTGGCTTACTAGTTGTCGAGCACTATGGAGAAATTCTTTCTACCTTTCGAGAAAAAGCGGCCTCTCTACTAGAGACCGACCCAAACAACATCGCTTATGTGAGTAACACAGCTACAGGCATTAACATGCTAGCCAACGGATATCCATTTGAAACTGGAGATCAAGTACTAAGCTATATGCATGAGTTTCCCTCAAACCATTACCCTTGGGTTCTTCAGAAGAAAAGAGGCGTAGAATTAGTACTCTTATCCGATGCTAAAGAACACGATGAAAAAAATTATCTAGGGCCATATCGCTGGTCATTTAAGGATCTTGAAGAAAACACTACAAAGAAAACGCGAGTCATTACTATCAGTCATGCTCAATTCGCCAGTGGATATGCAGCAGATCTTGAAAAGTTGGGTGATTTTTGCAAAGATCGGGACATCGACTTGGTGATAGATGCCGCGCAAAGTCTTGGGGTATTACCAATTTATCCTGAAAGATACGGTATCTCCGCAATTATAGCTTCGTCATGGAAATGGCTTCTTGGTTCCCGCGGATCGGGGCTCTTCTATACGAATCCTAAGTTGAGAGAAAAACTTCAAGTCACCTCTGTCGGTGATAGTATGATGAAACATCGCCTAGATTATCTCAACCATAGCTGGGACCCCTTCACTAGTGCCCGAAAATTCGAATATAGCACTTTGCCTTGGGAACATCTCATCAGCATGCAAAAGGTATTGGAGGATATCTTCATACCTTACGGAATGGAGGCTATTTCCAAAGAGGTCTTTCGTCTACAGAATATTTTCATTCAATCTATCGACCAAAAAACCATCCGGCCAATCTTGTTCCCTTCTGCTAATCGCTCTGGGATTCTATCTCTTCAACTAGATTGTGACCCTAACCATGTTGTTGCACAATTGAGAGATCAAGACATAATATTGACCAGTCAGGGAGGATACCTAAGAATCGCTCCACATTTCTACATTGAAGACTCAGATATGGTCCGAGCCGCACAAGCCATATCCGAATCAGTTGATATCCTCAGCCGCACAGCACCCTTGACCAATCAAAAAAACTAGGAGTACCACTCCATAGCAACTGAGTTCTCAGCGTAATCCTGGTGGGTGTCGCTGGTGCCAGTCAGTAACGGACTGGTAAAGATGCGACACACTTAGAATTTTATCATCTGCGAAAAGGTTGCCAATGATCGTTGTGCAGATTGGCTGTTCGTGCTCAAACTCGTCGTCTTCGTTTGAATCTCCAAAATCGAACGGTAAAACAGCAGCAGGATGACCTGTCTGATTGGTCAATCGAGTTTCCCCTGAACCCGTCACAAACATATCGAAACCTTCCATAGCTTCAGCCATTTCTTGCATGAGGATTCTTCTGCGGCGCTGTGATTGTACAAAATCAAGGGCCGAAATAGCTCGTCCTCCGTGAAAACGCGGTGGACGAGCTTCCTCTCCGTCTGCAGATTCAGGTACCGCTTCCAGTTTACCACCTGGAGCAACATAGAAATCGAAAGCTGCAGAAGATTCAACACCTAATGCATTTGAGCCACCTTCTGGGAGACTTTGCATCGGTTGTGGATTAGCGCCAAGCTCACGAAGTTTTGCCAGGAATGATTCTGGTGCATCCGACATGAACCCTATCTTCATCTCTGAGAGACCTGGATTTTCTGTGAACCTAAAAGGTGCAGTTAAGGTCGATGGGTCTTTTTCGTCCGACCCATGAATTGCATTAAACACTATAGCGCAGTCTTTGCTGCTCCGACACATGGGGCCTGGCTTGTCCATACTCCAGGAAAGAACCATGCCACCATGCCGACTGATTCTTCCAAATGTAGGTCTGAGAGCGCTTAACCCTCCCCTTCTGGATGGACCAACAATAGATCCCTGTGTTTCTGTTCCAATAGAAAATCCAACCAGTCCAGCAGCAGTAGCAGATCCCGGACCTGCAGACGAGCCACTAGATCCTTGATCTGGATTCCAGGCATTACGTGTTTCTCCCCTGTACCAATTATCTCCTCTGGCAAACTCGCCCGTAGCCAATTTAGCTATCAGGACGGCACCCGCTTCCCTCAAACGTACAACTAATTCGGCATCTTCATCTATCACCCGATCCTTGAAATCCTCAGATCCCCATGTAGTAGGTGCTCCGGTGACCGAGAATAGATCTTTCACACCCCACGGGATTCCATGTAAAGGTCCCTTCCACCTTCCTTGCTGTAATTCCGAATCTGCCCTTCGAGCTTCCTCGTACGCTCTGTCTTCCAAAACTGTGACAGTACAGAATAAAATCGGATCAAACCTTTTCATCCGCTCTAGATAGATTTCAGTGAGTTCTACAGAAGAAATTTTTCTCTGACGGATCAGGGCAGCTAAACGGTGTACGGGAAGAAAAGCTATCTCAGTAGCATCTGTAGGAATCGGTTCAGTCCAAGGATCAATCCCTATTTCATTTGAATGAAAAGGACTGCCTCCGTCTGCAGCCCACAACTTGTCCAGAAGGGCTCCCGTCCCACCTGGATTCGCCTGGAACTGCAAGGCTGGAGATTCTCCATTACCAAGAGGTTTCACCACCTCTTGTGCCCGATAATCAGTCAGCTCAGTAACGCTGCCCGCTTCGAACTTAGTCTCAGAAGAAGCTGTCGAAGTTGTTCCAGCACCGATGGCCGCACCCGCAGCCATTTTCAAGAAGCTTCTCCGCTCCAAGCCATGATGAACTTTAGATGCTCCCTCTTGATCTACCACATCGGAACGTTTTGACATAATAGTCCTCCATCCCTTCTAAGAATGATTCCAGAGTCTGTTTCATTGGATCAAACTAGTTCACATTTTTAAGGTGGTCGACCTTTACGAAGAATTATCCTTCAAGCTCAGGATTTTCATTTTCGGTAATTACCATTATAGTAGTTTTAGAATCCCAACAGCCCGTCGTACATTCTTGTCAAGTCTGTGACAGACCTGACAAGACAAGAAACTAGGGAGAGGACAATGCCGATTTATGAATACCTCTGCAAATCTTGCGAGACTAATTTTGAACTATTCGTCCGTGGGGAGATGACTGTAACCTGTCCATCATGTGAAGCCACGGAACTAGAAAAGCTCATCTCGTCCCCATCCGTGCATTCAACGTCCCGCAAGGCAATGAGTATGAAGGCAGCCAAGAAAAGAGATGTCGCTCAAGGAAAGGACAGGATGAATGAGCAGAGAAAATACGAACTGGCCCACAACGACTAATCTGAAGTCACCTTAAAATTCTCATCAATTACTAGTTAAGGAATTCGACATGTATCTCAATCAAAACTTCTCTCGTAGACGGTTCATGGGTGGAATTGCCTCTGCAATTAGTTACATGGGTCTCAAACCCAGTAACAACCTGCAGTCACAAAACAGTCGTAAGTCACTGGCCTCTCTGCTCGGACAAGAAGCCTACGATTACGAATCCTTCGCGAAAATATCCTTTAACGAAAACCCCTACGGTCCTTCTGATAAAGTTCGGGAAGTAATGGACGAAGCTTTCAAATATTCAATGCGCTACGGCTATCCAGACGGTAATATCCAACAAATGATTGCCGACTTACACGGTGTTAGCCCTGAAAATATACTATTGGGAGCTGGATCTGGAGAAGTACTAAAGACGGCTGGACTGACCTATCTGCTCCCCGGGAAAAAAGTGGTAGGAGTTGAGCCTTCTTACGCTCAGGTATATCAGCATGCTTCTGGAATAAAATCAGATTCGATCTTGCTACCATTACTAGACGATTACAGGCAAGATATCCCTGCCATGATCGATTCAACGAAGAAGAACTATCGCGACGTAGGTTTCGTTTACTTCTGCAATCCCAACAATCCTACTGGCCGTACGGTCTCGTCTGGAGAGGTCCGTCAGCTACTAGAAGGCATACCTGAAGATATGCCTATTCTCATAGACGAAGCCTACCATCACTATGTTGAAGATCCCAGTTATGCTACATCTATACCTTATGTCTTGGAAGGTCGCAAAGTTATCGTTACACGCACTTTTTCAAAAATATACGGTATGGCAGCCCTTAAGATTGGATATGCAATAGCACCTGCAGATATGATTAAAGAAATGGCGCTTTATTGCACTGGTGGAGACCCTAGTGCAATTGCTAGGTGGGGTGCAGTGGCTGCATTGGAAGATAAGGAATCTGAGCAAAGGGTAAGAAACATCACTCTCGAACTGCGGAAAAAAACTACGGAGGAACTCACCGCATTAGGGTATAACGTTATTCCGTCAGAAACCAACTTCTTTATGGTTCACACCGGAAAACCCGTAGAATGGGTTCAAGAAGAGTTCCGCAAAAGAGGAGTGTTGGTTGGCCGTGCCTTTCCTCCACTCCTAGAGCACCTTAGGGTATCCATCGGCACTCCCGATGAAATGGACCGCTTCATGGTGGCTTGGAAAGAAATCTTCCCTCCAAAAACTGCGGCCATATAACTCGCCAAAGAAATCACTTCTTTAGTCAGCGGATTGATGATGGGTCTGAACAGATCTAGACAAGCAGAGGTCTCTCTAGATCTGTTCAGACTATAATTGCTTAACCGCCAAGTAGCTGGGACGCCATTGCTTCACGATCTACAATTTCTCCATCCAGGTAGACGGCTGAAATCCGACGTGTATTGGTTATATCATCCAACGGATTGGCATTTAATACAATGAAATTGGCCTTCTTGCCTACATCAACTGTACCAATATCTTCCATTCCCAGTAAGGTAGCAGAATTTGCAGTAGCAGAAACAATCACATCGGCAGAGCTCATCCCAGTCCGCACCATATCCTCTAGCTCCAAATGAGGGGCCCACGGAGAACTCCCATCTGTACCAAAGGCAACCGTCACTCCCGCTTCATGTAGTCTTAATAGGTTCCGAGCCTGAATACCAAACGCCTCTTGAGCAGCAGGACGTTCTACCTGATTTTCCTCCATCTCCCCAAGTTCAGCAACCCCGATTGTACCACTGAGCCAGGATAAATCTGAAGGGACTCCCGGACCAGGTAAATTGGGTACCAAGACCACATGAGGTCGGTCGATCCATAGTTGAATAAGTTCCTCATCCACATCCACATCTCTTATTCCATGAGCAAACATATCAATCCCAGCCCTAAGTAAACCCTTAGCATCCTCCAGGCTGAAAACATGCGCAGTAACACGCAAGTCATTTTTGTGGGCCTCATCAATCACTGCCCCATAGAGCTCTGGAGTCAGACGGTCATAGCTACCTCCCCTACTGTCGACCCATATCTTTACAACATCCACGTTTTGTGCGGCCAATTCCGTCACTGCCGCTCTAGCCTCGTCTTCGGAAGTAATCCAATATGGCACTTCACTTCTTCCAGGCTCTGGGCTAGTGATCCCTCGACCTGCAGATTGAGATCTCGCTGCATCAGCCAGTTCTTCCTTTCTCATCTGAAGACCGACTTCACCTTCATCCAACCCAAGACTAATTGTAGCTACCGTCCCGTAGTATACCATGTGTTGTAATTGACTGATACGTTCGGTTCGATCTGAGGAAAGATGGAAGTGCGCATTGACTAAAGCTGGCATTACAGTAGATCCGCTTAAGTCAACACTCGCTCCACTTAGCATCTCACCAGCTTCACTTCTGGAACCCACCCAGGCAAAAATCTCATCTTCCACAACAAACACAGCATCCTCAATTACCCTTCCGTCTCCAGTAATGAGGCGAGCACCTTCAAAAACAGTTGCGGAAGACATTTCTTCTCTAGAATCACCACCAGCACAGCCCCACAAAACTGCTAATCCAACCAAGAACTTAAATCTCATTACTTCCTCCATTTTCTAGGAAATCATAGTGAATAATCATTTCTGAATACCAAAAATTCAATCAGTGATCACGCTCCCATACAACTTTTCCACCCAGGACTGTCATATCTACCAGCATCTCCTCCAAACATGGATCCAGACACTCAAGATAACTATCTGCAGTAATCGCAAAATCAGCAAGCTTCCCTACTTCAAGTGTTCCTTTTATATCTTCCTCAAAAGTCAAATAAGAATACCCTTCTGTCGCAAACCGCAGTGCCTCTTCCCTTCCTATCTTCTGCTCCAACCCCATCACTCCGCCACTGATAGTATTTCTTGTTGTAAAATGGTGTAACATCCACCAAGGATTGTACGGAACCACCGGAGAATCCGTACCTAATGAAACTGGCACACCAGAAGACGCATAGAATCTTAGAGGAGTAGTAAATTCTGCTCTCTTCTTACCCCAATAATTAACTAAGCTAGGAGCAGCCAAGTACAAATGGTTTTGCACAGATAAAACCAAACCCAAATCTTTCATCTGGAGAACCTGGTCTTCATTGGAAATAAAAGCGTGTTCGATCGCCCATCGTCGACCCAACAGGGGAATCTCCTGATTAACCTGTTCATACACATCCAGAACAAGGTCAATGGCCGCATCGCCCACTGCATGGGTTGCTATCCGCCATCCTAGTCGATTAAACTCCTGAACCATAGCCAAATATGAGGACCTATCCATTGTTTGTAGACCATAGAAGGAACCTCCCTCTCCCCATGGTTCAACATATGGATCTCTCATTAATCCACCCTCGAAGCCACCATCTACACCCAACTTAACCCCACCAATCCTAACCCATTGATCACCCTCATCGGGTGTGGGCCAAGTCGAAATCGCTTCTCGCATGTCAGCTATCGTAGACGCTCCGGGAGCCCTGAGGAGGGCATTGACTCGAACAGTCAGCAGCCCGGCATCTCTCATTATTTTTAGAAGTTCATATTTAGACTGAGAAATCCCTGGATAACGGATACTCGTAATACCTGATTTATTCAGAAGGGCATGCTCTTCCCTGAGCTTCCCAAGTTCCATTTCCAGATCCGTTGGAGGTTCTTCTGGCAGGACCACCAAACGTTTTGCAAGATCAACCAATTCTCCATTCAATCTGCCGTCAGGATACCTTCCGATGCGCCCTCCTTCAACAGAAGTAGTCGATTCCTTTATGTTCCAATGCCTTAGAGCAGCACTGTTAAGGATATACTCGTGACCACCACGAACCACGACGACTGGATTTTGGGAAATCCTGGAATCCAAATCATCACGAAGAGGAAGGCGTTGCTCTTTTAGCTGACCTTCGTGCCAATCACTGTTTGTCACAATGATTCCATCTGTCGACAGTTCATTCGCCCTCTCTACGATCCTGTCCAGCAAGTCGTCCATTGATCGCACTGCTGCGAGATCTACCCCCAAACCTCCCCCAACAGAATGAAAATGATTATCAGCCAGTCCAGGAATGACACTACGACCTCTTAGGTCTATCACCTCTGTAACAGGCCCAATCAATTTTCTTATCTCAGAAGATGTTCCAGTAGCCTGGACCTTGCCATCTCTCACAGCAACGGCTTCTACAACACCCTCAGAAGTCAGAGTGATAACCTGTCCACCGACCAATGCAAGGTCAGCAAATTCCATTCTGTCCTGTTGGCAAGCTACAACCATCGACACAAAAAGTACCAGCCGGACAGAATGAGACATTTCCGCAAGTCTAACCCCAAGCGTACCAGTCAGATTTGGGCAGCCCATGTTACTTCAATTGATTAGTTTCAAATCCTGAACATTTGTGGCTTGTTCCATCATTTTCCACCAGAACCTTCTTCCGAAATAGTCTTGGGTTTGGATTCCGACTCTAAAGTTTCCAGGACTTGACGCCACTCGAACTTGTTCCCCAATCCACGTACATAGTGATCCATCCACGCTTTTTCACTCACTGCTTTTACTAATCGATTTCGAGGCTGTGTTATTCCGTGAGTGCGCCCAGGATACATGAATAACTCTGTTGGGACATGTAATTTTTTCAAGGCCATGTGTAATTCGACTGATTGCGGACTTGGAACCCTAGGATCACCCTCTACGACATGGATCATCGTCGGCGTACTAGCACTAGCTATATACTTCAAAGGTGATTGATTCCAGTACGTATCAAAGTTCTCATACAAAAATTCGTCCCCAATATAAAACTGTCGATTTCGCTGAACATCACTTTGAGCGTACATGCTGATCCAGTTCATAGTTCCAGCTCCAGAACTAATCGCCTTAAACCGATCGGTATGAGTAAGGATCCAATTAGACCAATGGCCGCCAGCACTCCACCCAAGAGCCCCCATTCTATCTCCGTCCACAATACCCTCTTCAATCAGGTAGTCCACACCAGTCATGATGTCATCAAAGCCCAGGGTGAAATAATCTCCAACAATATCTGTTCTATGGGCATTCCCATAATTAACTGAACCACGATAATTTGGCCTTAGAACTGCATAGCCCTCACCTGCGTAGACCTGCGAATTGTAACCGCCATTGAAATCCAGTTGATCTGCACCAGCTGGACCTCCATGAATAGCAACGATTAAAGGATACCTTTCCCCCTGTTCATATCCCACGGGATAAACCAGCACGCCTCCAACGGTTTTTCCATCAGTCGAAGTCCAGTTGACCTCTACCTGGTCACCCAAAAGCATACCGTTGACCTGAGGGTTAACGTCTACAAGTTGCACCCAGGAAGATCTATCCCCTACTCCCTCGATGTCAGAGGTCGTGAAAAGTGTTGGTGGTGTCTTCGGATCGGCATAGCCGATCAATATCTGACCACTGTCTGCATCTCGATTGACAGATAATCGAGCTTTTTCATCGGTAATTTGCCTCACTCTATTATTTTCGATGTCCAATGCATGCAGCTGTGTTGTAACCTTGACGCCTGCATTGAAATAAATAGTTCTTGAATCTTCAGACCAAAAACCCATCCGTAGACCCTGATCGAAAGAGGAACCCAGTTTTCTAAAGGTGCCACCTTCATCATCGACCGCCCTTAGATAAATCCGGTTTTCAGTCATAGAATACGCGGACAGATCGTCAGGTGCGGAAAAAGCGATCCACCTACTGTCCGGAGAAAAGCTTGCGAGACTCTCTCCAACTTCATAATTGTCAGTCAGGCGCTCTATAGACCTGGAGCGTACTTCCAAAAGATATTGGTCGGTATATAACCTTCCCCCAGTGATATTTCTCTCATATCTCTCTGGTGAACCACCCGCAAAAGCGATCCACGCACCATCAGAAGAAATAGAAAAACTACTGACGCTATAAGCATCGTCATCTGTCATCCGACTCTCAGCAAGGTCATCCATAGCGATTTTCCATAAACTAGCAAGAGAGGTGACCATATTTTTCACATCGACGCTGAAACCTTCATCCAAACGTTTCCGATTGTCTTCATCCATCGAGTTGGCTCGCGTAAAATAGACGGTTCGACTATCTGGAGACCATTCCCAGTCGTCAATCCCAGAAGCACCCCGGGTGACCTGAAGTGGTGTAGATCCCAATATGTCATCCACTGGCAATCTGTATAGCTGTTCCCGACCTTCTTCTCCACTCCTATAAATCAGCCAGTCTCCATCTTTACTAAATGCAAAATCTGCAACTCCCCATTTCGCATCAGTGACTGCCCGTGCTTCACCACCATCTGGACGCATCATATAAAGCTGCTGACCTCTAAGTTCTTCTGTCTGATCCCTGTCGGAAGCAAACACAAAGAATGCGCCATTCTTAGACCAAGCAGGTGAAGTTTCATTCTTATCCTGGGTGAAAGTAAGCTGGCGAGTTGACTCCACACCTTCTTTCATTGAAACCAAATACAGATCGGACTGAGATTTGTCTTTCCCCCAATCTGGCGTAGTGACAGAATGAAGCAGCCATTCCCCATCAGGGCTTGGAGTCCAAGATCCTGACCGAGCGAATTTCTGTGCATCTAAGAACGTCATCGGTCTGGGTTCAACTACAGAAGCCTGTCCGTGTAGCGACGCAACATTAGCAATCATAAACAATGAAACTGTAAACAATGAATTAGTGTGGCTCTTCCAGCATTCAATCGTCAGCATTTTTACCTCAATGAAATGGTTTTAGTATACTTGCTAACATACTACCCCATCTTAGCTCACAACACTCTCTAGGTCACTCCTATCCATTAGCAAAACTTACGATCCATATACCATTAGACTTACGTCGTGATTACGAAAACAGTCGACGTAGATTGTTGCCTGATATATACTTCACGCTATCTAATACCAAAACTAAAAGCCTGAGAACAACACTTGAAAAGAATTCTCATCACAGGAGCTGGGGGACAGATCGGCTCTGAACTCGTCACTTCACTGCGGGAGCGATATGGAGCAGACGCTGTTCTGGCAACAGATATACGCCCTCTATCCAACACTGTCTGCGATTCGGGGCCAACTGCAATCTTAGATGCTCAAGATCAGAATGCTGTTGCACAAGCGACTGTCGCACACGGTACAGATACCATTTTCCACCTCGCTGCCATTCTATCTGCAGTAGGAGAAACGAATCCAGATCTAGCCTATCAAGTCAATATGGGGACACTCCGTTCTGTCCTGGAAGTTGCACGTCTTGAAAAGTGCTCTGTATTCACACCCAGTTCTATTGCTGTCTTCGGACCAACAAGCCCTAAAGAGAATACCCCCCAAAACACAGTAATGAGACCGACCACCATGTACGGCGTTACTAAAGTGGCTGGAGAATTGCTTTGTGACTACTACCATAGGAAATACGGAGTTGACACTCGCGGTGTCCGATACCCAGGTCTGATATCGTATGGCACTCCACCAGGTGGAGGAACCACAGATTGGGCAGTAGACATCTTTGTGCAAGCTGTCAAGAAACACTCTTACGCCTGCTTTTTAAAGGAAGACACTACGCTACCCATGATGTATATGCCAGACGCTGTTGAAGCATCCATTCAATTGATGGAGGCCGATCCGAACCATTTGGTCCATCGCAACGCTTTCAACGTTACAGCGATGCACCTCAATCCTCAAACACTGGCTAAAGAGATCAAAAAGCACATTCCAGCATTCCAAATAGAATACAAAGTAGACCAGCATCGTGAATCTATAGCCCAAAGCTGGCCAAGAACTATTGACGACAGTGCCGCCAGACTAGAGTGGGGTTGGTCTCCGAAATATGATCTCGCAGATATGACCGAAGAAATAATCAATGAACTTTCCCGCTCTGTATAACCTGGTGACAGATATACTAACAACCTACAGGAGATGACCAGATATGCCCTCCGATCGCTTGACTCGAATTTTCGAAAAAGAAGTAGAAGAATTGCAAGCAACTGGTATCGCAAAGGGCAAAGAGAACATTGTAACTCAGGTTCGCCACGCTAAAGAGAGTCGAGGCCCTCGCTTTCTCCTGGCGGGTGAGGGTGAGAAAGAATTTATTCGTCTGAATTCTAATTCTTATCTCGGACTCGGATTACATCCTAAAGTTATTGAAGCTGAAGAGTTCGCATCCTCCAGATTCGGAGCGGGCCCAGGTGCTGTTCGGTTTATAAGTGGTTCATACTCGGTGCATAAAAACTTGGAAACAGAACTAGCTCGTTTTCATGACCGCCAGGCTTCAATGATTTTCTCTTCGGCCTATGCAACCATCATATCCACTATAACATCAATCGTGACTAAAGATACGGTGGTGATTAGTGATAAACTGAACCACAATTGCATCATAAATGGCACTAGAATGTCCTCTGCTTGTGGAAAAGTAATCTACCCTCATCTAGATATGGATGCTCTATCTTCATCCTTAAAGCAGTGGGCTGGAAAGGCTAAAAGAGCTTTGATAATCACAGACGGTATTTTTAGTATGAGAGGAGACCACGCACCTCTAGACCAAATCATGGATATAGCGAAAAAGCACGATCAAGATTATGAGGAAAACGCTGTGGTTTTGGTCGACGACTCCCATGGAGTAGGAGCAATTGGTGAAACCGGACGTGGAGTCGAAGAATTTACTGGTTCTGTGCCAGTCGACATTCTCGTTGGAACTTTAGGCAAAGCTTTTGGAGTGAATGGAGGGTACGTCACTTCTTCTAATGCTGTCGTTGATTTTTTACGGGAGAAATCACCAATGTATATTTATTCCAACCCCATTACTGCTGGAGAAGCCTCTGCAGCTAGCAAGGCGGTTCAGATCGTAAACAGTACAGAGGGGAAATCTCTCCTAAAGAACCTGAGACGCCTCACTAAACATTTTGAAGATGGAGTCACAGCAATTGGAATAGAGACGATCCCTGGAGATCACCCAGTCGTACCTCTGATGATTCGAAATACAGACCAAACGCGTTCCCTAACAAAGTACCTGTATCAAAATGGAGTCTTGGTGACCGGGTTAACCTATCCAGTGGTACCCAAGGGTGACGAAGAAATCAGAGTCCAAATAAATGCCGACCTGACTATGGAAGACATTGACTCTGTCCTTGAATTACTGAGGATTTATCAAGGAAGGAGCAATTAAGGAATTATCACTGAAACATAGTCTCAAACGGGTGTCACACTCACCGGACAGACTTTTAGCTCTGCGGTCTGTGTAATGGGATCATAGCCCGATCCTGTAAGGACATTCACAGGAACATCGTTAAAACTAAATGATGTAAATACTGTACCCCTAGGCGACCTCGAAGTGGCTTCCACCTTAACTCTCACTGAACCTCTGCGACTTGAGACAGTGGCGAACTCTCCATCCTTTAAACCCCATTCCTTTACATCTTTTGGGTGAACTTCCAGAGATTCTTCTGAAAGCAGATAATCGATACCCGCAGATCGACCAGTTTGCGTTCTGGTATGGTAAGAAGCAAGCCTACGCCCAGTAGTTAGCCAAACTGGATAATCTGCATCAATTGTTTCAGCGGGGTCTCTGTACTCCGTTTGTGCAAACAGACCCCTGCCGTTTATAAAACTGCCTTCATGAAGGCGAGGCGTTCCTGGATGATCTGCGTCAGGCACAGGCCAACAGAATTCACCTTGATCAATTCGATCCCAATCTAAGCCGTTATAGATGGGTGAAAGCTGACAACATTCATTGAAAACCTCCCGAGCACTGTCATAGTCAAAGCCCTCAAAACCCATCCTTTTAGCTAATTCTGAAATAATCCACCAGTCGGGTTTGGCTTGGCCTTTCGGTCCCACCGCTGCCCGCAGTCTCTGCACTCTCCTTTCAGTATTAGTCTGAGTTCCATCTACTTCAGTCCAGGATGCTGCAGGGAAAACAACATCTGCCATAGCAGCCGTTTCAGTAAGAAACAGGTCCGTAACCACTAAAAAATCCAGACTTTTTAAAGCACGTTCGCAATGATTACGATCAGGGTCAGATACTACTGTGTTTTCACCATCAATCAACATGGCCCTGATTTGGTCTCCGCACATATCCAAAGCAGTGACTTTAGTAATTCCTAGTTCCAGGTCGACCTTTCTTCCCCAAGCTTTTTCAAATTTTCTTTGGACATCAGGATCCGTGACCGATTGAAAACCAGGATAGTTATTGGGCAAAGCACCCATATCACCAGCCCCCTGAATATTGTTCTGGCCACGCATAGGATTTATGCCGGTACCTTCTCTCCCAATATTACCCGTCAATAAAGCGAGGTTGCATAGACTTTGAACATTCTCTACACCACAAATGTGCTCCGTTATTCCCAAGGTATAGTATATTGCACCTCTACTAGCAGAACCGTATAAAAGAGCTGCCTTCTCTATCTCTTCCGGGGCTATCTCACATATCTCAGCAGCCCATTCAGGAGTAGTCTTCTCTATATGTTTTAGGAATTTCTCAGGATCTTCGGTACGCTCATTCATAAACTGCTTATTAGTCAAACCTTCTCTGGAAATAACATGAGCCATGGCCAAAAGCAGAGCTGTATCGGAACCCACTCGAATCGGCAGATAAAGATCTGCCAAGTTAGCCAACTCTATCTTTCGAGGATCTGCAACTATTAATTTGGCGCCCTTGGCTAGAGCTCTCTTGAGACGAGTGGCAGCCACAGGGTGTGCTTCTGTCATGTTAGTGCCAATGCAAAAAATCACATCAGGCTTTTCCATGTCAGCCAATGGATTGGACATAGCACCCCGTCCAATACTTGCCGCCAGACCGGCGACGGTAGGAGCGTGTCAGGCTCGACTGCAGTTATCTATATAATTGGTGCCGAGTCCAGCTCTAACGAATTTTTGCATTACATATGCCACTTCATTAGGCGCCCGGCCAGATGCAATAGCATAGAGACTGTGACGACCGTGCTCTTGCACCGCCTTGCTTAATCCTTCAGCAGCACAGTTCAAAGCATCTTCCCAGGATGCCGGTTCCAATTGACCAGAACCATTCTTAATTAGTGGGGTTTTCAGACGATCACGATGTCCTACGAAATCATAAGCAAATTGACCTTTGACACAGAGAGCTCCTTTATTAGCTGGACCATCCATAGCAGGCAGTACTCCTATGACTTTTTCACCCCTAGACAGAACGTCTATTGAACATCCGACTCCACAGTAAGTACAAATAGTTCTGGTTTTTTTCGTCTCACCTGGAACTTCTCGATTTGCTAGAGCTTTTAAGTCTCCCAATGCTCCTGTCGGACATGTCTGTATGCACTGCCCGCAGAAAGTACATGCTGAATCATTCAATAATCCTTCAAATTCAGTAGAAATTTTAGTCTCAAAACCCCTATTGACGACCGTGATAGCGTAGTCACCTTCCTGCTCTGCACAAACCCGTACACAACGATAGCAAGAGATACAGTTATCGTAGTCTCTCTTTATAAATGGATTAGGGTCATCTTCAAAACTTTGACCTGACTGTTTTCCGTTAAAACGTCCTGAGCGGGCATCATATCTGTCAGCCAGAAGCTTAAGTTCCTGGGAAGCATAGCCGGAGAGAGGATCCACATCGAGTTCTCTATTCTCTGACACCACCATTTCCAAGAGAACTCTTCTGTGCATATCCAATCGGCCACCTGCAGTCTTTACTCTCATTCCAGGCATCGCCTTAGTAGTGCACGAAGCCACTGGATTCCTAGACCCCTCCACTTCGACAATACACATCCGACAACCACCAAAGGGATCGAGCCTGGAATCGTAACAAAGTGTTGGTATATCAATACCGCTTCGCTCTGCTATCTCATAGACCGTTTCGCCCAGATTGAAACCAATCTGGTCACCATCTAACACAAGGGTTGGCTTTTTCACCTGGCCACCATTTTTCTTTTTTCTATCGATACATTCATGGCATCATCCTGTAACATGGTGTGAAACGCTCTCAGGAAAATACTTCAGGAGGCTACTAGAGATCAATGGAGCCGCCATACCTAAACCGCAAGCACTGGTTTCTGTCATTGTCTTACCCAGGTCTATTACTTCATCTAACCATTGCTGCAAATCCGTAGGCCCTGCTGTTCCAGCCAGCCTCTCAGAGAGTCTTTGAGTGCCTATCCGACAGGGAAAACATTTGCCACACGACTCATGGGCAAAAAATTCCATGGCCTGAAATGCCACTTTTACCATATCTCTGGTATCGTCAAAAACCATTATCCCACCTGCTCCTAAAAACGAACCTTTCTCACGTATACTGGGTTCATCCAGTGTCACGTCTAGGTCTCCACCAGCCAGAAACCCACCAGAAAGACCTGCCATAGTGACCGCCTGAACTGAGCGACCTAGAGCGCAACCTCCTGCCAAGTCTTCAATTAGCTCCATCAAGGAGAAACCTAGTGGTACCTCATAATTTCCAGGCCTTACAATATCTCCTGATAAACTAATGATTTTGGTCCCCCCCTGATCTCCGATACCTAAATCTTGATACCAGTGAGCGCCATTTCGAACAATCGGTGGCACAGAGGCTAGTGTCTCGACATTATTTACGACAGTAGGCAGGTCTTCATATCCGTTTGTTACAGGATAAGGTGGACGGTTACGAGGGAAAGGGTGCTTACCTTCAAGGCTGTTCAACAGTGATGTTTCCTCTCCACAGATATAGGCTCCTCCTCCCCTTCTGAGATAAAGATCAAAAGCAAAATCAGCACCCAAAATACCCTGACCCAAAAATTTGTTCTCATACGCTTCCCGAATTGCAGAGGCAAGAATTTCTTCCGTTTCTGGATACTCGTATCTCAGATAGATAAACCCCCTGGTCGCTCCCGTAGCGTAAGCAGCCAGGACCATCCCTTCTACCAGAGCATGGGGGTCGTAATCCATTATACATCTATCTTTAAAGCACCCTGGTTCTCCTTCGTCGGCGTTACAAACCACCGTTTTAGGGTTACCAGATGCATCCGCGACTGCTTTCCACTTCCTACCAGTAGGGAACCCAGCACCTCCACGCCCTGCCAGGCCAGAATCATCCACAAGTTTAATTAACCCTTCCGACCCTAATTCAATAGCAATCTTAAGAGCATCATAACCTCCACTATTCAAATAACCTTCGAGGCTTGCCCGTCTAGGATCTCTAATATCTACAAAAACGCATTCTTCCATATGGTCCGGCAATACCGGCGGCATAAGCGAAGGCTTCCTCTCCAGATCTGAACCAGGGAGGCCCACCAGAGTTTCACGTCCTCTTAGCACTGGTATAGGTTGATCACACCTCCCTGAACAAGGCATTGGAGAGGCTCCCTCGAGACTTTTCAGTAAGTCGTCACTCCCATGCATCCTACAAATAGGACCAGTACAAACACGAGGAGCTTCAAGGCCACCAGGTTCGCGAGAAAAATGGTGATAGAAAGTGACTGTTCCAAAAAGATCCGCCACAGGAATTTTCAGGGTTTTTGCTATTTCTCTGAGAACTTGCTCCGACAAATAACCGTCTCTGTCGTGAAATTCCTGAAGTACCCCCAAAAGGGGTGCCGGTTCATCCTTCCATCGTAGGATGATTTCTTGGTTGCTAATAAAGTTCATCTGAGCTTAACTCTGGTCAAAATATGCCTCCAATGCAAGGAGATACTCTCTGGTAAATAAAACTCGATCTGTACGAAAATTTTTACCCTTAAGGTTAAAAAAGCTTTACATTACTAGGCAACAGGTGGACTCTAGAAGCCTAGACCTGTAGAGATAGTGAGCTAACAAACCTAAACGGGATACTGGAACTAATGCCTACTGATATTGAAATTGCACAATCAGCTAAACTGAAACCGATTGCAGAAATTGCTGAAAAAATAGGACTTGATTCCGCAGAAATTCAACCCTACGGGCATTACAAAGCTAAAATTCCACTCGACCTAGTCGAAGAACGTAAGAGCAGAGAAGGCAAGGTAGTTCTAGTCACAGGCATTAGTCCCACTGCCGCTGGAGAAGGAAAATCTACTGTTTCAGTAGGTCTGGCAGACGCTTTGACTCTCCGAGATCGGAACCCCATTCTATGCCTTCGCGAACCTAGCTTAGGTCCCGTTTTCGGAATAAAAGGGGGAGCCGCAGGCGGAGGGCACTCTCAGGTTGTTCCCATGGCTGATATCAATCTTCACTTCACTGGTGATTTTCACGCCATCACTTCAGCCCATTCATTGCTGTCAGCTCTTCTGGACAACCATCTCTTCCGACCGAATAGCTTGGAAATAGACCATCGACAGATTACTTGGCCTAGAGCCGTGGACATGAACGATCGAGCCCTCAGAAACATAATAGTAGGGCTAGGAGGAAGAACTGGAGGAATCCCTAGGGAGGATGGATTTGTTATCACTGCAGCTTCTGAGATCATGGCCATTTTCTGTTTGTCGCGGTCTCTCAAAGATCTAACACATAGACTCGGCAACATTATTGTAGGATCAACCAGGAGTGGTGACCCAGTCCGTGCGAAAGAGCTTAATGCACCTGGAGCTATGACACTCCTCCTGAAAGACAGCCTAAATCCGAATCTAGTACAAACGATGGGAGGAACTCCTGCTTTCATTCATGGTGGGCCTTTCGCAAACATTGCACACGGCTGCAATTCACTCGTGGCTACTAAAACAGCGATTTCTCTCGGTGACATCGTTGTAACGGAAGCTGGTTTTGGAGCAGATCTAGGAGCTGAAAAATTCTTTGATATCAAATGTAGAATTGGAGAATTACAACCTCAGGCTGTGGTAATCGTGGCTACGATAAGGGCTTTAAAAATGAATGGAGGGGTACCCAAGAACACTTTGAAAAATGAAGATATAAATGCAGTCAAAAAGGGATTGGAAAACCTAAAAGGCCATATAGAAAATGTCAGCAAGTTCGGGATCCCCCCCATTGTAGCTATTAACAGATTCGCTACCGACACTGACTCGGAAGTCGCCACCGTTTTAGAAGCCTGCAAAGAATGGAATACTATTTGTGTAGAAGCTGATCCGCACAGCCAGACTGGAACTGGATGTCTTGATTTAGCAGATGCAGTCTCGGAGATGGTAGAATCGGGCGTGGCTAGTTACCGCCCTCTATACCCAGATGAGATGGGGATCAGAGAGAAAATAGAGACCGTAGCTACCCAAATATATGGTGCAGAAGGGGTTGATTTTGTAGGTGGATCAGGAGCCGCTATCGACCATTTGGAGTCGATCGGGATGGGCAACGTACCTGTGTGTATAGCCAAAACACAATATTCGTTTTCTGATAATCCAAAATTGCTAGGAAGACCCAAGGGATTCAGAATCAGCGTGAGAGAGGTCACCCCATCAGCTGGAGCGGGATTCGTGGTTGCCAAAACTGGCAGTATCATGACCATGCCTGGCTTAGCTCTACATCCTGCTTCCGAAGGAATGTCTGTATCGGGAAATGGTGAAATTGTCGGCCTAACCTAGTAAATTAAATGTTAATCGATTCATTCATTTAAGACCTAACTGAAGAATGTTGCTTTTATCTCTGAGCGGAGGGTCGTCATGCCAGAAGTACTTGAAGACATAGAAGCCGTATTAATCGATCTAGACGGAACTGTATTCGTTGGAGATAAATTAATTCCAGGTGCTGCTGATGCAATTGAAAATCTCCGACGTGGAAATATTCCGATGAGATTTGGGACGAACATTTCCCGGATGCCAAGGACAGCTCTTGTTGAAAGGCTGTGCGAAATGGGGCTAAAGGTTGAACTAGAAGAAGTTCTAACTGCTCCACTCGCTGCGGCTTCCTGGCTTGAAAGAAAAGGGCTCTGGAACTTGGCACTTAGGGTGGGTCCCGATACTTACGCCGATTTTGCACACTTCACGATGAATGAGACCTCCCCACAAGCAGTAGTCGTTGGGGACATGGGAAAAGATTGGGATTTTACAATGTTAAATGAAGCATTTCAGCACATCATGGATGGG
>Ga0115002_10001185_pt1 | contig 36271 bp, 36 predicted proteins | sample ArcticOcean_MG_C_8_FD_89576 | JGI IMG/M metagenome (GOLD analysis project Ga0115002, IMG submission 89576) | Marine microbial communities from western Arctic Ocean - ArcticOcean_MG_CB11_86 | ecosystem: Environmental > Aquatic > Marine > Oceanic | place: Arctic Ocean: Canada Basin | collected... | reverse complement strand
CATCGAACAGGCGACCTTTGTAGAAAAAGGATTACGGGCGTTTGGGTTGACCCAGAACTTCGGTCGGTTCGTCGTCCTCTGTGGCCACGGAAGCACCTCGGACAATAATCCGTATTTCGCAGCGTACAATTGTGGCGCCTGCGGTGGCGGTCACGGCGACGCAAATGCACGGGTGTTCGCTGCGATGGGGAATCAACCGCAAGTCCGCCGGACTCTCAAAACCAATGGGCTCGACATCCCGGATGACACTTGGTTTTTGGCTGGAAAACACAACACAGCGACCGATCGGGTCACGTTTTGCGACGTTGAAGATATTCCGCCGAGCCATGCCGAGGATTTGCGACTGTTAATCAAGGACTTGGGACAAGCCGGCCGTCACCAGGCTCTTGAGCGATGTCATCGTATACCACGGGCACCGCGGAACATTTCGCCTGAAGCAGCGGCCGTCCACATGGTCTCACGGACGGTGGATTGGGCGAATGTTCGTCCTGAGTGGGGATTGTCCAGTAACGCTGCTTTCATTCTTGGAAGACGTGCGCTCACCAAGGGCCTCGATTTAGAAGGACGTGTCTTTTTGCACTCGTATGATCCGGACACCGATACTGAGGGAGCGATATTGGAAGCCCTCATGAACGCTCCGTTGGTCGTGGCGCAGTGGATCAGCATGGAATATTACTTCTCCGCTGTTGATCCGACCGTCTACGGCAGCGGTAGTAAAGTGACGCACAATGTGGTGTCAGGTGTTGGCGTGATGCACGGTAGTCACGGCGATCTTCAATCGGGGCTGCCTCTGCAAAGCGTCAACGATGGCGCCAGACACTATCACGAACCAATGCGCCTGCTCGCGTTCATCGAGGCTCCCACGAGTCGCATATCCTCCGCCATCCAGAAGCACACGCTGTTGCAGCACCTGTTGCATAACCAGTGGGTCAATCTTGTAGCCGTTGACCCGGCAACCCGTGAGTTTCACCGATATAACCCGGACTCCACTTGGGAACCGTGTTAGTCGTGGTTCGCTCCGCGAACTAAACGATGTATTCGCGCCGAGCGAACAACGACTATCAGGCACTACTATGAAATCCAGTTTCTACCAAACCTTGATTCTCAAGACGTTGGGATTTTTCCTGATTTGGCTTCTCTTGTCTCAAAGCTTCAATCTGTTCCATGTCGGATTGGGGCTGCTTGCGGCTTTTGGAGTAGCCTGGCTCAACACGGACCGCTCCGTATCTCGTTTCGTGATCTTGCGATTGCGAATCGTCTGGTATTTCCTGTGGCTGCTTGGCCGGATCCTTCAGAGTGGCTTCCATCTTTCCGTTCTCATCCTGCATCCGGCACTTCCCATTGACCCGAAGTTGATTCGCTATCGCACGAAATTGCGGACAGAAGCAGGCATCGTGCTGCTGGGCAATTCCATTACGCTGACTCCAGGTACGATCACCGTGGAAGTGGATTCCCAGGATCTGGTTGTACATGCCATGGACGACAAGTCCGCCGATGACGTCACGAGCCAACGGATTGAGCAGCAAATGGCCGGGTTATTCGGTGAGAAAGGAATAGAATGAAAATATTTTTTCTGTTCGTGTTAATCACAATTACGCTCCTGATCGGCGTGTACTTGTACCGCGTTCTTCGTGGTCCGACGCTCTTTGATCGGGTGTTGGGACTCAACGGAATCTCTACCAAAGCCATCATTCTTCTGATTGTGATTGGTACGGTCTACGAACGAGTGGACATGTTTGTCGACATTTCAACCGGCTATGCCCTTGTGAACTTAGTGGGATCATTGGCCATCGCCAAATACCTGGAAGCAAGGGGGGAAGTCCTTTGATGTCTCTGCATGATTTGCCTGAAGTGGCAGGATTACTCATGTCATTGGTGGCGGTAGGTTTGATACTGGTCGGCTTGTTTTTTCTGTTCGTCGCGGCGGTTGGAGTGCTGCGCCTACCCGACGTGTTTACGCGATCCCATGCAGTTTCGTTGACGGACTCATTAGGTGCGTTTTTCGTCTTGGCTGGCTTAGCTCTTTACCAAGGATTCAGTACGAACCTCTTCAAAATCCTCATGGTCCTAGTGCTCTTGTTTTTGCTCAACCCGGTAATCGCCCACGCCACCGTGCGGGCCGCGTATCGTTGTGGCCTTAAACCTTGGAGCAAAGAAGACGCATGACCGTTGCATTCGAGATATCACTGTTGGTTCTGCTATTGATGACCGCGGCTGGCGCGATCATGGTGAAGGACCTGATCAGTTCGGTACTCATCTTGGGGTTCTACAGTTTCCTCCTTGCACTTGTGTGGGCGTGGCTGGGGGCGGTGGACGTGGCTTTTGTTGAAGCTGTGGTGGGGGCCGGTTTGGCGACGGTCTTTTTTCTACTGACCCTTTTCGGCACAGCTTCGAAGGACACACATATTCGGCGGACTGCTGCTCCGGCGATCGCTTTGATCGGACTGCCCTTACTCGGACTCTTGTTGCTGTACGCTGCGGAAGATCTTCCCAGATTTGGAGATCCTGAATCTCAGGCCAGCGCGCGTGTTTCTCCCGATTATTTGACGGGCAGTTTGAAAGAGACGCATACGCCAAATGTCGTGACGTCGGTCCTCATGGACTACCGTGCGTTCGACACGTTGATTGAGACTGCCGTAATCTTCACCGCTGGCATCGCCTGCGCCTTGCTGCTAAGGAGAAAGCAGCAATGATCCACGCCCACGATAGCGCCATCGTTCGGACGATGAGTCGGCTGCTGATTCCGTTAATCCAGTTGTTTGCGTTGTACGTCCTATGCTTTGGTCAGTATGGACCTGGCGGCGGATTTGTCGGTGGGGTCATGTTGGGTACGAGTCTCATTTTGGGGATCCTCGTATTCGGCCCCGAATCCCCAGCGTGCCTGGTGGCGAAGAAGGTTACACATGGTGACGGGATTGGCTTGATCATCTTTGCTGGAGTCGGAGGACTGTGTTTGATCGGGGGTGGCGAGTTCATGAACTACTCGAACCTGGAGATCCCGTGGGTCGATACCGAATCACATCGGCGTTATCTGGGTATTTTGCTGACACAAATCGGGGTTGCAGTGGATATCGCTGTGACGGCAATTTCGATTGTCTTTAGTTTGTCGTTGATCGACGCCAGCGAGGAATCTCATGATTGAACACATCGAGGCGGCGCTTCACAGGCCGAACTTCATTGCCTTTGTGGTCCTGTTTCTCTGGGGCTTTTTCATCATGATCACCCACCCCAACCTGGTGAAAAAGCTGATCGGTATGTACCTGGTTCAGACTAGCATCATCTTCTTGCTTGTCACTGTCGGTGCAAAGAAAGAGGCAACGGTTCCGATTTTGCAAGGCAGCGACGCGACCGGGTCCGCAACGCACCAAATTGATCCTGCTGATTACACCAATCCATTACCGCAAGTTTTAACGTTGACGGCGATCGTGGTCCAAGTCGCCACCCTGGGCGTCTCCCTGGCCCTGGTCACGGCAATCTATCAAAAATACGGGAGCTTGGACGAGGATGAGATTTTGAAGAGGATTGAATGACGAACCACCTGCCAGTGATCATATTCTTGATTCCCTTTCTGACCGCCATCTGCATGCCAATGGTTGGTCTAAAGAAACGCCATTGGTGCCGACCGATGGCGTTGGCCGCCGTCTTTGCGATGTGTGTTGCAGCTTTGGTCAATTTTTCGCTCGTTCTGGATCATGGAGAATCTCGCTATGCGTTCGGCGGTTGGTCCATCAGCACAAGTTTGCCCGCTGCCCCACTTGGAATTGAATGGGTCAATGACCGCTTGGCGAGCACCATGTTGGTCGCCCTCAGCTTTCTGGCCTCGGTTTGTTTGATCTACGGTGGTCCTTTATTGCCGCAGTCGTTGGGCAAGCAGGTTGTGCACTATTACACACTGATTCTGCTTTTGATATCCGGTTTGTCGGGGATCGTGTTCGCGGGAGATCTTTTCAACGTGTTCGTGTTTCTGGAAGTTGCCGCTTTGTCTGCTTATGCGTTGGTCGGCATTCCTGGCGGTAGGGCACTGCTGGTCGCTGTTCGATATCTCATTCTGGGAACTCTAGGGGCCTCATTTTATTTATTGGGAGTCGTCTTCTTCTATGCGGCTACGGGCACCCTGAATATGGCCGACTTGGCTCAGCAAATGACTGACAAGCCTGAGTTGATGACCTCCAAGGCGATCATTGCAGGATCGACTTTTATGTTCATCGGTCTCGGCATCAAAATGGCTCTCTTTCCACTTCATGGATGGTTACCCGGCGCCTATACCCGCGCACCGGATGCGATTTCACCGATGCTCGCCGGTCTCATGACGAAGATTGCTCTGTATTCGTGGGTCCGAATCATGTTTTGGGTGCTCGGTGCTGGTGCCGAGATCGGACATGTACACCTGCTTACTTTGCTTGGCATACTAGGTGCCGTTGCGGCAGTGGTTGGCGCACTACTGGCACTAAGCCAGCAGGACGTGAAACGGATGTTTGCCTACGGTGGCATTTCCCATATCGGGCTGATCTTGATTGGCTTCAGTCAGGGAAATCAAACGGGGTTTGCAGGGGCGATGTTTTACCTGATTAACGATGCGTTCATGCAAGCTGGGATATTTTTCATCGCCGGCGCGGCGATCTATCAGCACGGGGCGCGAACCGTGGACGAGTTGGCGAGTTTGCGCGGTGGATCGCCGTGGATGATCGGGGCGCTCATTATCCTGGCCATGTCGATGATAGGCATACCGCCGACCGGCGGATTCTTCGGAAAATGGCAAATTATCCTGAGTGCCATTGAAGAGGGCAACTATCTGGCAGTCGGTGCCGTGGTTGTCGCCACGCTTCTAACAATGGCCTACTTCCAAAGACTATTTGTGCGTATCTTTCGCGACCGTCCAACGTCCGCAAGTGCCCCACGCGTCGAAACGCACCTATCGATTCGAGTCAGTGTCGCAGTCACGTCTGCTGCGATCATTGTCTTGGGACTGTGTAGCGATCCCATAATCAAGTTTTTCCGAGACGTAGCCGCGTCCGCGGGGCTGTGAGTTTACTAGCAAAGGTAACGGATTTGATGTCAATTGTTTACGTACTGATCCCCCTGTTCCCACTGTTGGCGAGTATCACTATCGCGCTGGCCGGACGTTGGCTGGGCGAAGCAAGCCGTAACGTGGGTATGCTTGCCACAGGAATATCTTTTGGCATTTCAATAGCGGCTTTCGTCGAGCTCGTCGTGTGGGATGAGCCCATTATTATACGTCTCTACGAATTCCTTCGGTCGGGAAGTTTAGAGGTCGACCTCGGGTTGTACATCGACCAACTAACCGTGTTGATGTTGTTGTTGGTCACAGGCGTCAGCTTTGTGATTCACGTTTATTCTTCCCGGTACATGATCGGCGACTCGCGATACAGTCGCTTCTTCGCCGTGACGACGTTATTCACGTTCGGCATGGTGACGCTGGTCATGAGCAGTAATCTGCTCATGATGTTCATCTGCTGGGAAATCATGGGCATTTGCTCCTATCTCTTAATTTCCCATCAGGCCGATAGACAGGCTGCATGCAAAGCCGCCACGAAGGCTTTCCTAGTGAACGCGGTCGCCGACGTGGGCCTGTTGTTTGGCATCATTCTGACCTTTGCCACATTTGAAACGCTAGACATTCGGCAGATTCTGGATCAGGCGGCGAGCATGAGCGGGCAAACCATCAATCTTTTGGGCTGGGCAGGTTTTGACTGTCCCGTACAGACGATCACCATGATCACGCTCTTCTTGTTTATGGGCTGTTTGGGCAAGTCAGCCCAGGTTCCTTTTCACGTCTGGCTTCCACATGCGATGGAGGCTCCGACCCCCGTTTCGGCACTGATTCACGCCGCGACCATGGTCAATGCAGGCCCCTTTTTGTTGGTTCGATTCAGCGATTTGGTCATGCTTTCGCCAGTCGCAATGACGGTCATTGCAATTATCGGTGGAATCACGGCGCTCTTTGCGGCGGTGGTTTCTCTTACGCAAACGGATATCAAGAAAATACTCGCCTATTCGACGATCAGCCAAATTGGATTCATGATCATGACTTGCGGAGTGGGGGCGTTTGTGGCGGCAATATTCCATATGTTGGCACATGGATTCCTGAAAGGTTACTTGTTCTTGTCGACGGGAAATCAGCTTGAATCGGCCGCTGCGCATGGACACGAAGAGTCGGCATCAGGGCGATCGAGGCCGTGGCTCTTATACGTTGGCGCGTTGATCTTGGCTTGTGCTCCACCCTTACTGATCTTTTCAGGTTTCTATGAGCATCTATGGACGGTGCATAATTCAAGCGCAGCTCGAATCGCCTTTTGGGTGATTGGTTTGCTGACGGTCTTTTTTACAGCGATGTACCTCTTTCGCGGAGTCACGTTGCTGTTTCAACAGAGTCCTTCGGCGGACGTTCAACCTCGTTTCTATTCACCTTTTCATCTCTTGATGATCTTCGTGGGAACGGTGGGGATGTTCGGCCTTCTTTTCGCGGGTTGGTATTGGTTCGTTCCATTCTTGGCACCGGCGTTGGGCAAGCCATACTCACCGGTTGCCGGCGTCTGGCAACCCGTGAGTCCTTTCCCATTGCTTACTTTGCCTCTGCTGGCAGCCATTGGTGGCTGGGCACTTGCCTGCCTGCTTCATACGAAACCCAGGCTGGCGGCTGTTGCTCGCTCGAACTGGGCAAAGACCATGTATGTGCTTTTTCTTAACAAGTTTTATTTCGACGAAATTTACACCGTCTATGTCGTCAGACCCTGGATTCAATTTGCAAGGTGGCTGTGGCGAGTTGTGGACGTTCGCGGAATTGATCGACTGATTCATGGGATCGCCACGAACGCAGTCCTTCTTGCCCGGTGGCTGTGGCGAGTTGTGGACGTTCGCGGAATTGATCGTGCGGTAGTCGAATGTGGTCACCAAAGCGTTGGGCTGGCACGCTGGCTATGGCGGATTATCGATGTGCGGGTGATTGATCAGACTGTGGAGAATACTGGGGGCCGGAGCCTCTCGCTGGCGCGATGGCGGCGGGAGGCCGTGGACGTTCGGCGGATCGAGAAAAGTGCCGAACAAATAGGGCGTGCGGCCGCCGCTACCGGTCACAAGTTGCGAGACGTCGAACCACGGATGCTTCAGCAGCACTTGCTCGTCTTAGTCACGTGGTTAGTGGTGGCCATAGGTTTTTTCTACTGGCTCGTGTTGTGAGCATGCATTTCAGAAGTCCGGCTTCTTGGATAAGCCGGGCTTCTCAACCGCCAAATCAAGAGTCGATACCATGAATTCCATTTTCGATGATCACCTTCTCTCTTGCATTATCGCCGTTCCTTTCGTTGGAATTGCGGTCCTGGCATTCGTTCGCAGCGAGGCGTGGGTTCGGCGAATTGCGCTCGCCTGTGCACTGCTGGATTTCGGGCTCTTCCTGATTCTGTGGTCCAGATTTAAACCTGGCGAACAAGGCATGCAGTTCCCGGAGCGTATGGAGTGGATGCCAACGTTCAAGATTTATTATGCGGTCGGAGTCGATGGCATCAGCATTCTCCTCGTGCTCCTGACAACCCTGCTCTCCCCCTTGTGCGTACTCTGTTCGTGGAACTCGATTAAGACCCATGTTCGGGCATTCATGATGCTGATACTTCTGGTCGAAGGTGCCATGATTGTCGTGTTTACGGCCCTGGACCTTTTCCTCTTCTTCATGATGTGGGAAGTTACGATGATTCCCATGTATTTCTTGATCATACTCTGGGGAGGCCCCGGCCGAATTGCCTCGGGATTGAAATTCATCCTCTATAGTTTGACGGGAAGCCTGCTTCTTCTCGTGGGGATACTGGCGCTTCACGTCGAGGGCGGACATACGTTTGACATGATCGCATTAACCGGGCAGACCTACTCATCAACGGCGCAGATGTGGATGTTCCTGGCGTTCTTTTTAGCCTTTGCCATCAAATTGCCGATGCTCCCCTTTCACACCTGGCTGCCAGATGCCCATGCCGAAGCCCCCACGGCCGGCAGTGTCATTCTGGCGGGAGTCCTTTTGAAGATGGGCGGGTATGGGTTGTTACGGATTTGTCTGCCGATGTTTCCGGAAGCCTCTGCAACCTTTGCCCCCTTAATTCTATGGCTGTCGGTCCTGGCCATTGTGTACGGCGGCTTGATGGCCCTAGCCCAGGACGACCTCAAAAAGCTCGTGGCCTATTCCTCAATTTCTCACATGGGATTTGTCACGCTCGGTATTTTTGTCTTCAATCACCAGGGGATCCAAGGCGCGATTCTGCAAATGTTTAATCACGGAATCGTCACCGGAGGAATGTTCTTGGCCGTAGGCCAGTTATATGATCGGACTCACAGTCGGCTGATCGGAGATTACGGCGGACTGCACAAGCAGATGCCACGGTTTGTCGCGTTGCTTTGTCTATTTTCGGTTGCCTCATTTGGTCTGCCGGGGACGTGCAGTTTCATTGGCGAATTCCTGGTACTACTTGGTACCTCAGAAAAGAGTTTCGTGATGGTACTGCTCGCCATGGGCGGAATCGTGCTGGCGGCGTCTTACATGCTCTGGATGCTGCAACGTGTGGCGTTGGGACAGGCTGCGACGCGTGCCGCCTCCCTTCTTACTGACCTTACGGTGCGCGAAGCCGCGACTCTCGTGCCGCTGGCCCTGGTAATCTTTTGGGTTGGGGTCTATCCAGGACCCCTTATGGAAATGATGGACGCGTGTGTAGCCAACCTCGTGGAGCTGATGGACAAGGCCTAGACAGAGAGGATACAGCCCGTTTGTCACGACTCGCCAGAGTCGTGCCACTCTGCTCGCATGCAGAGGTCCACCGGTTTTTACACGTTGAGGATCGCGGACCGAAACTCGGACGCGGCCATGGACGGACTTGGGCCACCGCAGCAGAAATGGATGAAATATGTGGTCTGGCGTTTACGACGTTTCGAAGCGCGCTCGACCTTGCTCCACAAGCTGCTGGACACGCTGGCGGGCGACGTCTTTCATCTCACCGCATTCATAGTCGACTGGCGAGAGCGGCTCCCCGACCTCCACGATGACGCGGAGTCGTTGCAGGCTGGCGATGCGTTTGATATGCGACATGAAGGACTCGTCGCCGAAGTATGCGTCGTCGCTACCGTACACCAAACCGATAGGCACGACCTCTGCCTCGGCACGTCGGGCCGCATTGAATGCGCCCGGACGAAACTCGCGCACCTCGTCTCCCACGTGGGCAGTGCCCTCGGGAAACATGGCCACGCCTTCGCCACGTTCTAGGACGCTATCGACTTCTCTTAGCACGGTGGCGCCGCTGCGCCGTGACATCCGATCCACAAACAGAGTGCCGACACGGCGAGCACTTCGTCCGATAAGGGGCCATGTCGCCAGGTCATGTCGGCTAATCACATGCGCTGCGGCCGTGGCGAGGATAATCGGAATATCCATGCCCGAGCGATGGTTGGCCACAAAAATACGGCCTACGTTGTTTTCGCCTTGGCTAGGATACAGTCGTCCCGCATCGGCATGTTGTCCGTGCGCTTCAACCTGGACGCCAAATATTTTTAAGTTGATGCGGGCCCAGCGAGGCACCCATCGGTTAATGATGTTGATCCGTGGAGACCTGCGCCACAGGAATGATTCTAGCTCAAACAACAGCCAGCAGCAGAGTGTCGCGACAGCAAAAGCTGCGACGCGCGTGGCGAAGCGAAGATTCTTTCTAAGTTGCATCATCGGCGCTCAGTTGTTTTCAGTCGGATTAGACTACGAACCGTCATGATTAGCAAGCCAACACCCTAGCCCGGATATTTCATCCGTTCGGGTACCGAAGCGCAGCTTTGGTCGGCGAGGTGGACTAAGTTCTTTCAGGGCAAGGCATGTGAGCTTTGCGTTGCGCAGGCGTGTTTGCCCCGTAGACTGGATAAACGGCGCTGAGGATCGCGGAGCGAAACACCGGCGCGGCCATGGAAGGCCAATTTGCTATAAACTCTGCGGCCGCCGGAGCAGACACGGATGAAATATCCGGGCTAGGTGGCGGCATTGAGGCAGGCAGCCGGCAATATTTCTGTTTCCCAGAATTCATAGGGCGTGGTAAGAATGGCAGGGGGTGCGCTATTATCGCCAAAATTCCGAAGGAACTAAGCCCCCATAGCCAATAAAAACTGAGAAAATCGCGGCCACGTCTGGCCATTGGGGCTTGGTTGTTCGTCACCCTCTTGGTATGTTGGTGGATTAGGTTTTCCTGGGATTCGCCCACCGGCGAGGAGTCGCTGCGACATTCTTAGCGACATTCTTAGCGACATTCTTAGCGACATTCTTAGCGACATTCTTAAGGGGAACCTTAACAGAAACTTTCACGGAACCAGTTACGGAAACGCGAACCATGCAAGCCGACATCCACCCCGATTACCTCGAAACCAAAGTCACTTGTGGCTGTGGCAATAGCTTTATGACGCGTAGCACTCGTAAAGAACTCAAGGTCGATATTTGCAATGCTTGCCACCCTTTCTACACAGGCAAGCTAAAGTTCGTCGACACCGCCGGACGAATCGAGAAGTTCAAGAATAAATTCGCAGCGGCAGGCTATGCGAGCCTGAATAAAGGTAAGAAGGCTGCCGAGAAGAAGAAGTAGCTTGCCACGCACCATGAGTCATTGGCCATTGCAGACAGAATTGTTTGCGATGGCCATTTTGCATTGAAGTCCTACGGTACCGGTCGCCGGACATTCAAGTGACATTCGTTGGCACAATTCCTGGCTCGGTTGAAGATTCACCATGCGCGACCAATTAGAAGAAAAGCTCACGCAGTTCATCGAGCTGGAAAATCAGCTGCTGGATCCCGAGGTACTCGCTAACTCTTCGAAGCTGGCTGTCGTTGCGCGCCAACACGGTTCGCTGGCCAAACTGGCCACCAAGTATCGGCGGTTTAAAGAGATCATTGCCGAGATCAACGAAACGCGCGAAATGGCCGAGGGCGACGATGCCGACATGCGTGAGTTGGCAGAAGCCGAGTTGCCAGAACTCACTGTCGAACGCGAGAAGCTCTGGGATGAACTACTCGAGTTCATGATTGGTGGCGAGGACGCCAACCGCACACGGTGCGTCATGGAAATTCGTGCCGGCACCGGCGGTGACGAGGCTGCCCTGTTTGCCCGCGACTTGTACGAGATGTACAAGCAACACGCCGAGATAAAGCGGTGGAAGATCGAGATTCTCAGTCACAGCCCGACCGAACTGGGCGGGTTCAAGGAGATCATTCTCGGAGTCTCTGGCGAAGGCGTTTTTCGAGAGCTGCAGTACGAAAGTGGCGGACATCGGGTCCAGCGAGTGCCACAGACCGAAACGCAGGGCCGGGTCCATACGTCGGCGGCAACCGTGGCCGTGATGCCTGAGCCGGAGGACGTGGAGGTCAATCTTATGCCTGACGATTATCGCATTGATAAGTTCAACGCCAGCGGTCCCGGCGGTCAGCACGTCAATAAGACCGAGTCGGCCATACGGCTAACGCATCACGAAACGGGCATCGTCGTGCAGTGTCAGGACGAAAAAAGTCAGCATAAAAACCTAGCCAAGGGGCTCCGGGAACTCAAGGCGCGCGTCTACGAAGGCAAGCGGCAAGCGGAGCAGAAGAAACGCGCCGAGGAGCGCAAGACCTTGATCGGTTCGGGCGATCGCAGCCAGCGGATACGCACTTATAACTACCCTGAGAACCGCGTCACCGACCACCGCATTGGCCTTTCGCTCTACAAGCTCGACCAAATTTTGGCCGGCAATATGCAAATGGTCACCGACGGACTGATCGAGTACGAGCGACAACAACAACGCAGCTCCTTCGGCACAGATGGCTGATAAAATGTCCCCCGATGAGTCAACCGCCGACCCAACGTGGACCATTGGCCGTCTGCTCAAATGGACGACTGACTTTCTGAGTGAAAAGGGTTCGGGGAGCCCCCGGCTGGATGCCGAGGTGTTGCTGGCCCATGCCCGTGGTTGCCCGCGGATCGAGTTGTATACGGCCTTTGAAGAAGAAGTGTCCGAACCGGTGCGTACGGCTTTCCGCGAGTTGGTTCGCCGCCGGGCGGAGGGCACACCAGTGGCCTATTTGGTTGGTCATCGCGAATTCTTTTCGCTCTCGTTTCGAGTCACCCCCGATGTGCTGATCCCTCGGCCTGAGACTGAGCTACTCGTCGTGCGGGCGCTTGACCTAGCGAAGCAGCGCCCTACGGGCAAAGAACTGCGAATTGCCGATGTGGGTTCCGGCAGCGGCATTATCGCCGTTTGCTGTGCGAAACATATTCAGGAGTGCGCGGCGCTTGCCATCGATATCAGCCCGGCGGCCCTCCAAGTTGCACAGTCGAATGCCGCGAGTCATGGAGTGGCTGAGCGCATCACGTTTCTGGAAAGCGATCTGTTTGCCCAGCACGCTGCCGCACCCACATTCGATTTGATCTTGAGCAACCCTCCCTATGTGACTTCCGGTGAGTTACTGGAATTGGAGTCCGATGTGCGCGACCATGAACCCAGCTTAGCACTCGACGGGGGAGAGCAGGGGACCTCGATCATCGAAAGGCTGATTCCGCAGGCTGCCGAGCGGCTGCGCCCAGGCGGTTGGCTCTTGATGGAAGTGGGCCCGAACAATGCTGCGCTCGTAGAACAATTGGTTAGCGCGGCGAGTGGCCTCACGCAACATGCAACAATCGCCGACTTGGCCGGTCACCCTCGAGTAGTCCAAGCTCAGTGTAAGAAAGATTAACCACAAAGAAATGACGGAGAAAAACGAATTGAATAATCCGCTCCGCTGGATGGCCTTGGTGCTGCTCGATGATCCTCAGCTGCCCAATTTCGATGACCTCACGGATTATGCCGGGCAGCATTTTACCGAGTTGCCTCCAATCACCATTGCGGGCACAACCGATAGCTTGCTCACCTTTTCGATTGGCGAGTACACGGCTGCGATAACGCTCATCGACAAATCCGTACCGTGGTCGCAATTGGAAGGGCCCTGCGCCACGGCATGGTACTGGCCGACAGCCTCAAGCGAACTGGTCGAGCATCAGGCCCATTTGCTGGTGACTCTGGTGGATGAGGGCGGCAAAACGATCGAGAAAAGCACGCTGCTCACGCTGCTAGTGACCGCGATCATTGGTACGGCCCCTAGCTGCGGCGTATTTTGGGGACCCGGCCGGTTGGTTCATCCGCCGCAGGCGTTTATCGATCAGGCACTTCAACTGTCGGCAGAGGACCTGCCGCTGTTCCTGTGGGTCGACTTCCGTGTGGAGCGCGTGGAAGACGGCTCACTCTGCCTGTACACCACGGGCCTGGAGCCGCTGGGCTATTCGGAGATCGAAATCGCCAACTTCCAAGGCCAGCCGCAAACGCTGTTGGAATACGCCTACAACATCGCCCATTATCAGGTCACGCAGTCCAAGCCCATTAACGAAGGTGACACGCTGGGCCTGACTGACGAGCTCCAAGCGGTGGCCTATCGCCGGGGTTCGATGTTTGACAAAGAACTGGAAGTGATCGCGCTGGAGTTTCAAGCGGCCGGGGAATAGTTTCGTTTCTGATCGTCGCTCCCATTTTACCAAAAAAAGTTACCTATGAAACATATTCGGAATTTTTGCATTATCGCCCATATTGATCACGGCAAGTCGACGCTGGCCGATCGACTGATTCAGGCCTGTGATGGCATTTCGCAGCGTGAGCTCCACGACCAGATGCTCGACTCGATGGATATCGAGCGTGAGCGGGGCATTACCATTAAGAGCAATACGATTACGCTCAACTACCGCGCTCCAGACGGTCAAGACTATCTGCTGAATCTCATCGATACACCGGGCCACGTAGATTTTTCGCACGAAGTCCGGCGTTCACTGATGGCCTGTGATGGAGCGATCATCATTGTCGATGCGTCTCAGGGGGTCGAGGCGCAAACGGTTGCCAATCTCTATCTGGCCCTAGAACACGATCTGGACCTGCTGCCGGTGATTAATAAGATCGATCTCCCGTCGGCAGACGTGGAGCGTGCGCGTGAGGCCATTGATGCCGAATTGGGGCTCGATCCGTTCGAAGCGATTCTTGTGTCTGCCAAGACGGGCGTCGGCATTGAAAACGTGCTTACCGGTCTCGTCGAGCAGCTGCCAAGTCCCCAGGGAGACCCAAATGCGCCGCTGAAGGCGCTAGTCTTTGACGCCCATTTCGACAAATATCGAGGCGTGATTCTCCAGTGCCGGGTTATGGAAGGCATGCTGAAACCTCGTGATACGATCCACTTCATGCACACTGACCGCAATTTTACAGTGGATGAGTTGGGCTACAATCAGTTCAAGCTCAATCCCAGAAAGCAGCTGAGCGCTGGAGAGGTCGGTTACATCGTTGCCGGGGTGAAGAGTGTTCAGGATATTGAGATCGGCGACACGATCACACTCCTTGATCGCCCGGCAGCCGAGCCGATTCCCGGCTATCAGAAAGCCAAACAAGTCGTCTTTTCCTCCATCTATCCCATGGACACGGGCGACTACGCCGACCTGACCAAGGCCCTGGACAAGCTGGCGATCAACGACGCGGCACTCACCTACGAAAAGGATAGTTCGGCGGCGCTGGGCTTTGGGTTTCGCTGTGGGTTTCTGGGCCTACTTCACCTGGACGTGATTCAAGAACGTTTGCAACGAGAATTCGATATTGGCCTGGTTATCTCAGCGCCGTCTGTGAAGTATCAACTCAACCTCAGAGACGGATCGACCATCGATGTCGACAACCCGAGCTATTGGCCCGATCCGATGAAGATCGACTCGGCCACCGAGCCCTACATTCGAGCAGCGATTCTGACCCCCGAGGAGTATGTCGGGTCGGTCATCGAACTGTGCCGGGAACATCGTTCGGAGAGTCAGACCATGAATTATCTCTCCGCGGGTCGCATTGAAGTCACGAGCGAGATGCCACTCGGAGAGGTGCTATTCGATTTCTACGGCAAACTCAAGATGCTTACCCGCGGATACGGATCGTTCGACTATGTTCAAATCGAGTATCGGCCTACTGACATCGTGAAGGTCGATATTCTGGTCAATAAGGAGCCGGTCGATACACTTTCGTACCTAGTTCATCGCGACAAGGCGCGAACTCGCGCGCTCCACTACTGCGAACGACTTGCCAAAGAGATTCCTCGCCACCAGTTCAAGATCCCGGTCCAGGGCGTCATTGGCGGCACCGTCATCGCACGCACCACGATTCAGCCCTACCGCAAGGATGTGACCGAGAAGCTTTATGGGGGCGACGTCACGCGCAAGAAAAAGCTGCTCGAAAAACAGAAGAAGGGCAAGGCAAAAATGAAGCAATTTGGCAGCGTCAACATCCCTCAAAAAGCCTTCGTGTCAGTGCTCCGTGCCGACAACGACTAGAGCGGATCCCGGTCGTATGTTGAACCCCCTCGATCCCCCCAAACTTCTTGGTCTGCCCCTTGGCGCCGCGCGATTCAAGTCGAGGGCGGAGGACTTTCAGGTCGAAGAGATACTCGGTTTCGATCCGTCCGACGAGGGCGAGCATTGCTTTCTGTGGCTGGAAAAAACGGGTCGCAATACGGTCGATGTCGCTACGGCACTCGCCAGCAAGTTGGGCATTCGCAATCGCCATGTCAGTCATTGTGGATTGAAAGACAAAAACGCGGTAACTCGGCAGTGGTTCAGCCTGCATCTCCCAGGCCAAGCGTCACCAGTCCTAAGCGATTTGGATATCGACGGCGTGCGCGTTTTGAAGATCACGCGTAACTTGCGCAAACTCCACCGCGGTTCGCATGATGGCAATCGCTTCGTCGTTCGTCTCCGCGACTGTCTATTTTCCAAAGATGCGGTGGCCGAGCGCTGGCAAAAAATTGTTGATCACGGTGTACCGAACTATTTTGGCCCCCAAAGATTCGGCCGAGATGGCGGCAACATGCGGACGGTGCGTCACTTTATGTCAGGAAATCTCGAAACTAAAGACCGTCTACTGCGCGGCATTCTCATTTCAGCAGCACGCAGTTTCGTGTTTAATGCCTGCGTCGCAGAACGTGTCCAGCGCGGAAACTGGGACACACCTCTCGACGGAGAGGTCTTTGGTTTCGCCAATAATCGCAGTCTCGTACTTCCCGAAAATCTCCGTGGCGATGAATCGCAGCGCGTGACGCGCGGTGCGCTCGAACTCACCGCACCTCTCTGGGGTGAGGACGAACTCGGCAGTCAGCAGCAGGTCAAGGCAATTGAGGAGCACGTGGCCGAAAACTACTCAGAAATCATTGGCTGGCTGGCTCAATTCAATTTGAAGCAGGAGCGCCGCGTCATGCGACTTCGACCTCAGTCTCCCAAAATGACCTGGGAGACGCCATCGACATTGGTCCTGCGTTTTGATCTCAGCAAAGGTACCTACGCGACCACATTGCTCCGAGAATTGGTCGATTTCGCTAATGGCAACAATCTGCTGGCCGCTCGATGCGCCCATAGGCAATCATAGGGTGTTCTTGCAACCACTTGCCTGCAGTGGCGACTCGTGGATCTTTGCCCTCGCCAGCCAGTATCAACGAAACGATCCCTGCACTCTTCATCGCCCAATTGCACCCGGCGTTATGAGTGTTTCATCACATTAAGCGAGTGCGTCTTGCAGAGAGTGGCGAAACGCTACTTGTATTGTCATGCCCTAAATCTGCTGCTCCACAGGCACCATTAGTAGTCGGGGAATCACGACGTAACTAGGTTGTTCAAGCATGAATAGCACCGCTCGAGCAATGTCCTCTGGTTGCACCGGTTGCGTGATCGACTTGAGCATTTCTCTTTGGCTGGCAGACCAGTGGTCTTGTAGGTGTGTGCTGGTGAATCCCGGTTCAATTACCATCACCCGTACTCCCGTACCGGCAAGTTCCATTCGTAGCGACTCGCTTAGCGCTTCCATTGCGTACTTTGTCCCTGCATAGACGCCGACCGTAGGCCGCACCTTCATGCCGAGAATGCTTGATGTGGTGATAAGGTCACCATGGCCTTGCTTCTTAAACCGTTTGCACGACGCGTAGGCAAGCCGCGTTGCGGCTTCGTAGTTCACACGGATCATCGACGTGATCGACTCGTCGTCTAACTCGTCGACTGAACCGACGTTCATGATTCCAGCGTTGTTAAATACGAAGTCCAGCTTGCCGAACTTTTGGACGGCACTGTCAATCAGTCTCTCCGGCAGGCTCGCGTCGCAGACATCTCCCTCTACTACCACTACGTCATTCTTCAATTCTTTGGCAAGATCGTTCAAGACATCGACTCTTCGTGCAGTGATCACTAGTTTGGCTCCTGCACGGCTGAGAGTCCTGCTTGTAGCCAGACCAATCCCACTAGAGGCACCGCTGATAATCCCTACTGCACTAGACAAATCCATCACAGATCTCCGCAATTCGAACTTAGTTGATCAAATGCTCGTGTCCCTTATTGAATGCTCACCTTAACTATTTAGCAATGCGTTCTCGGGAATGCCAGCCAGCAACCGCGACGGTGACACTGATGACGATCTCCACGTTGATGCCGATGGTCTTGGCGTGTGGCATTCGCAATTCGAACCGTCGGCACCGCAGGGTGCCGCAGCTGAAATGATAACACCAACGGCTGGTAGCGGGATAGCTCCGCCAGCGCAGGCGCGTAGGCGATTACCTCCAGCTGCTCGACTGGACTGGTCGCGCAATTCGGACCGACCGTCGCGGATCGATTCCTGATCACTTGACACCGATCCTGTTGAGGATTGGCGTGGATAGCGAGCACTGGTGCGAAGTGGTGACCCGTTTCGGAAAACTATTCAAACGTGCTGCCGGATCTGCCGAGAATCTGGCTGCCGAGGCGCGGCGCCGAGGTGTACTCGGGCTAGGCGACACGACCGACTCTTTAGTGACCCATTTGGTCGATAACCTTTGGAAAGTGCTCCGCGGTATTCAGCAATTTCCCATCTGCCTAACCTCTCTGCGTCGATTCGGCCCGTTCTTGGTCAATTTCGGGAGGCTCCCTAGGGAGCCTCCCCGCCTCGATAGATACGTTCCCGTGTTGGATTGCGACTACTCGTAAACGGTCCCTCGGTGCAGTCTTCGGCAAGCGCTGAATACATCATCTGCAGTTTGGCATCGAGGTCGTCGGCGTGGTGCACGATCAGTGCTTCGGGTGTCATGGGCGGTTTGGGAGAACCCCATTCGGGGAGCCGTTGATGCGCAACGACAATGTGCTCGAGTCGTAAGAGAGTTTCGTCGTTGAGCGGCTGCTCGGCGGCCATCTCACGGATGATGTCGCGTCCTTGCAAAATGTGGCCGATGAGCGTGCCGGCAGCCGTGTACTCGGCACCGGTCGGGGTTTCTCGGAGTTCTCGGATTTTTCCGATGTCGTGCAGAATGCCTCCGGCAATCACTAGGCCTTTGTCGAGCGGCGGCTGCATGTCGGGATACAACTGGTCGTACTTCTCGGCCAAATAAGCACAAGTTTTTGAGACGCTAAGCACGTGTTCTAGGAAGCCGCCGACTTGGGCGTGATGATTGTGCTTCGCGGCTGGAATCGTCAGCAATACTTCGCGATACTTCGCTAAGATAGCCAGGACAAAGGCCAAGAGCTGTTCGTCGGCGATGCCGTCTTTGACGAGCGTGACCATTTCGTCAAACATTTCCTCGGGATCAAACCGCGGGCGGGGCAGGCACATCGCAGGATCAAACCCTTCGGCGAAGTCGTCGTCGCCCACGGGACGAATCTTGCGAATCTCCAATTGAGGTCCGTAGTTGGTGTCGCGGTACTGAGCGCGGAGCTTGTAAAACTCGCCGAGCGCCCATTGCTCACGACAGGCGGTGGCCCAAGTGGTATCGCCCCAGATCGGAAAACTCACTTCACGACCCGCATCGCGGAACGAAACGCGGAAGTACGGCTTGCCGTCCTTGGTAGTGAGCTCTTCTTTAGAGACTAATAGCGCATAAAAATCAGACTCTTGCCCATGCGTTAGATCGGCCAACGGAACCAGAGACGAACTGCTTGAGCCAGTAAATAGAGAAGTTTGCGAGTCGGACATAATGGGATTTACTCATTGCCGGGGTTTGATCGCCTAGTTCGCTGCTCACTGCGTATTTATCGCTGTTTCATCTTAGACTTTCACGGCCTCTGCTGATAGCTTGGCTAGCATTTCGGTGAGCTGCGTGCGGATGCCTTCCATCACTGGGTCCGTTAACGCCTGGCGGTCACGGTGGCTGCTAACCTGGATGGCTGAGCCGACTTCCATGACGGCGTGTAGCGGGCTGTGGACGGTTATTTTGTCGGTAAAATCCTCCTCAAACCGCTCGACTGTTTCCAGGATGTGCTCGACGATATTGGGCTCAGTAGCACTTACGTAATTGCGCGGATAATGGGACATTTGTTGCACATAGTAACAGGCGGCCAATTGCTTCCAGCGGCGGTGGCGTTCTTCCGAGGAGACGCTGTTGCTGATCAAGTCAGGCAGAATCGCCGTGCGCAAGTTCTTGACCCGCGCGACGGTGCCCTCTCCTGCATCTTTGACGTCGTATTCCTTTTCTAGTTTTGCCAGTTCATCTTGGATAAGGCCATCGACCCGTTCGTAAAAATCGCCGGTCCGCGCACGCCCGAAGTACTCGATTTCTTTAAGCGATAGCAGGGCCTGGGCGATTTGCTGAAGACGCTCGATGATACTTCGGTCACGCTGAGGGTACCAAGAGAAGTGCGATTCGATTTTTTCGAGCACGGGCAGGATGCTCGCTTCCAGATCGCCTTGGAAGAAATAGCGAATGGCGATGGGGTGGACCACCACGCCCCCATGGGCCTTGTTTTTCTCTCGGCGCTTGGCCGCAGTTCGGGCGATGAACGCGGTGCCTTCCATCAACGGCATCAATTGGTCGTTATGCCTGGAGATCGCCCCTTCGGGAAACACGACCAATGGGCGCCGACCTTCCACTAAGATGTCAACGGCCGTATTGATAGCCTGTCGGTCGATCCCTTCGCGATAAACGCTAAAAGCGCCGACACTCCGAGTCATAAAAGTAGTAAATCTATCTTGTTTAAAGAGATGCCACGAAGCCATGGCATGCAAATTGCGATTGATGGCACGGGAGAGAAAACCGACCGACAAAGGATCTGATTGCCGACAGTGGTTTGGGGCTAAGAGTACGCCGTGTCCTGCATCGAAGGATGCATTGAGCCGCTCGACCTCGCGACATTCTACAGAATCAACACCGAACTTCCTGCGAAGATAAGGTTTTAGTAGATACTGCACCAAACGGGGCCACCACTCCGAGCGGCCGGGAGGAATGAATTCGTAGGGCTCTTCAATAATGACGTTTTGCATAGTTGCGTTTTACTCGCTGACACAAAGCAGGTATCGTTGCGATCGTCAAATTTTACCGATGCCGCAGAGTCGCTCGCTTGGCCTACAGGATAGCCTAGTTTTTGTCCAATTGCACAGTGCAACCTGGACCGGCTAAGTAACAAACTTGGACTGGCCTGGGGGCTTTCGCCGAGTGAATGGTTAGGGTGGGAACGTCAACTCCGGCGCCCAGCCGCGCACCGAAATCTCGGAACGCCATCTGGGCGCCTCGAGATTCCCTACCAGCTTAGCCTCCAGGGAGTCGCGTTGAAGAAACTTGCCAAACGATTAAAACCGCGCAGAGAGACGAGCGAGCGTGAGGCCTCGCGTTGGCAAGAGGATTTTGCGCACTATCTGCGGAGCGAATGCCATCTCGCGGCCAATACAGTCGAGGCCTATGCTCGGGACCTGGCCCGTTTTTTTGAATGGCTGCGTGGGCGACGCCTCCAGAGTGTGAAAGTCAGCGATCTGTCGGCCTACCCGGCCTGGCTCGCTGAGCTGTCCCTTGCCCCAAAAAGTATCGCGAGGCATGTAGCGTCACTCAAGGTTTTCTTTAAATTCCTTCAGCTCGAGGGGGCGCTCGCGGACAATCAGGCCGACTTATTGGGATCGCCCAAGTTGTGGCAGCGTGTTCCCCACGTGTTGTCGCCTGACCAAGTCACGGAGTTGCTGGCAGCACCCCGGCGCGGCGACCCGTATTGGATACGTGATCGGGCCCTACTCGAAATGCTCTATGCGACCGGCTGCCGAGTTTCGGAATTGGCCACGCTACGTCTGCGTGATGTGCATCTCCAGGAGCGCTTCTGTAAATGTCACGGTAAGGGTGACAAGCAGCGAATGGTTCCGCTAGGGTTGCAGGCAGTGAGTGCCGTGCAGTGTTATCTCGAAAGGCAGCGCGCAGAACTAGCCGCCAAGCGCAGCCCTACCGATGATCGACTATTCCTCTCGACTCGGGGTCAAGGCTTGCGCCGCGAGCGGATTTGGGAGTTGATCAAAAAGTACGCGACCCGCGCCGCACTCTCAAATGAAATCAGCCCGCATTCCTTGCGGCATAGTTTCGCCACCCATCTCCTTGCGGGTGGTGCCGACTTGCGCCAAGTGCAAGAAATGCTCGGCCACGCGAGTATCGCTACAACGCAGCTCTACACCCACGTGGATCACACGCGGCTCAAACAAGTGCACAAAGCCTTTCATCCGCGGGCGTGATTGGGTTGCCTGAGAACGGTTACTTCATCTGTGTTACCAATACGTATTAGGCACCGCTGGCGATCAACCCCACGCGGACACCCGCGTCGCGGATCGCCTGAATTGCTTGTACTAGTTGCGCAACCGTTCACACCCCATGTAAGCGAAAAATCGGGGACGCTCCAAGTGGCGGATTTTCGCCTGCATCGGTTGATGTGTCCGAACTGTGGTACAAAGACCTGCGGCCAACTTTCCGCCGGCGTACCGCGCGGTGCTTTCGGACCACGATTGCAGGCCGTCCTGAGTCTGCTTGCCGGGGCGTATCGGCTCGGCAAGCGGCCGATCCAATCGCTGGCCGCCGACCTGTTTGGGCTGACCATCTCCACGGGCATGGTCTGCAAGCTCGAACGGGCCACCAGCGACAGTCTGGAAACTCCGGTCGAAGAACTACGCGAGTACGTTCGCACCCGAGACGCCGGTGCCGATGAAACCTCCTGGCGGGAGAATCGTAGCAAGGCGTGGCTTTGGGTCGCGGTTACGAGAGTGGCTACGGTCTTTACCATCGCGTCCTCCCGCGGTGCCAAGGTCATCCGTGATATGCTCGGTGAGAACTACGACCGAGTACTCACTTCAGATCGCTGGACCGCTTATACCTGGATCAAACGCCGCCAGTTGTGTTGGGCGCACTTGCGGCGCGACTTCCAGGCGATGATCGACCGGGAGAACTGCGGCAGCGAGATCGGCAAGTCGCTGCTTGAGCGATCCGACCAACTTTTTCACTGGTGGCATCGCGTGCGCGACGGCACCCTCGGGGGTCGGCGGTATAAGACGTATCGCATCTACCGAAAGAATTTGCAATGCAGTGCCGATTCCGAAACCACAAGGAGCTTTCGGATGCGGCAGACGGTAAGCAGTTCCACACCAGTTCGCCAATCTGCCTAGGCGCATTCGTATCGCGCATTCGTATCGTAGCTGGATCAGCCAAGGATCCGGAGACCGCCATTAGGGCCAGGCCCCTCCCGCAAGGGCCCCGAAGTCTTGGCGATCCCGGCGCGCCGGGACTACGGCGGTGCAACGGCCAATTAATGAAATGTACCGATCTATTCCCTACTTCTCCGGCAACGGCGCAAACCGTACGCGTTCCACTAGCTTGTGCTGTTCGCCGTTTTCGACGTAACCGGTGATTGCTGTAATGGCGTTCATTGCGTAGCGGTACTTGAGATTGTAGTCGGCTTCGATCTCGACCTCTTGGTCGGTCGAGCCGGGGCCGCCCGCATCGCCGATCATGCTGCGGATCTGCGACTGCAGTTCGAGAAACGGTTGCTCTTGAAGCGGTCGATCGCCTAGCTGAACACCGGCCAGTTCTCCATCGTCATTGGCACGCAGCCGGACTTTTACAAGGGGCGTTTCGCTAGGCTGGCTCGTGGTGCTGGCCGCGGCCGAGGGCATGCGGATATTAAAGTCCCCCTCAGGCAGCACGATCTTGAAGGTAAACACGAAGAACACCAGCAGCTGAAACACGATGTCGATCATCGGCGTCATCTGTAGGACAATGGTTTCGCGGTGCTCGGTGTTGCGTAGTTTCATGGAACTTTGGCTACGAGCCTCCTAGCGTGGGCACTTCGCTCTGTTTGCCTCGCAGGGCAAATTTCTCGAATTCTAATTTCTGGCAGATTTGGATGACTTCTTGCACTTGCCCCGTTTTCGCATTTTCGTCGGCACGAATGATAATCGTCACGTCCGCTAGCTTTTTTGCGGTGTGACGCTTGATGATCTGCGTTTCGAGGCGCAAAGCCGACTCAAGCTGGCTAAGCTCGCTGAGCATACGGCCGCCGAAAATATACTGGTCGTGTCGGGTCAGGTGAATCGTAAAGGGCTGTTCGTACGGGGCTGAAGGCGGCTTGGCTAATTCGCTCGCCGGTAGCTGCACGCGCTGGTCCTGCTCGACTTCCGAGAAATTGATCACTAGCATAAAAAAGGCAATCAATTGGAATGTCATATCGATCATTGGCGTCAAATCGCCTTCGACGATTCCCGTGTCACCTTTAGGTCGAATTCGCATGCAGGTTTGTTCCGATAATAAAAGGCCCGCGACTGGCGCGAAAGACCGCGAAACAAGCCAGAAAGTTAGTTTCGCGATCTAGGGCGTGTTCCGCGGGAATGTTTTATTTAAGTAGGTTTCTTTTGGAACCGACTCATGAGTCCCTCGCTGACAATCCCCACTTCGAGTACTAGCCGCGAGACGCGATTGCGTAGCAGGTTGTAGGCCGCGAGCGCGGGGATGGCCAGTACCAGGCCGATGAACGTGGTGAACAAGGCGGTAGATATACCTTGTGCGAGTGCCTGGGGGTCCGGCGCGCCGGTCGCCGTGTTGGCGATCAGCTTAAACGAGTTGATCATGCCATCGACGGTTCCCAGCAGACCGATCATCGGACTGAGTGTGCCGATAAGAGCCAGGTAGCTCAGTCGATGCTCTAGCCGCATGTTTTCTTCTTCGCCCACTTCCTGCATCGCTTCGATCGCCTCGTTGTAGCCTGTCGAAACTTTAGCGAGACCGGCGGACAGGACGTGGCCCAGGAAGGATTCGTCGTTGCGTGCTAAGTCGTAAGCCTCCTGCATCTTGTTGGCTTCGAGGTGTTGTTCGAATTCTGCGACCAGCGCACTGGGGATAACATTTTCGCGCCGCGCTGTGAGCAAATTCATGACAAATAGCGAGACCAGAGTGAACGAAAGGCTGAGGAAGACCAATCCGTAGAACCAGCCGAGTGATTTGGTCGCCCAAGCGAGGTAGCTGATTTCGCCCCCATCGCTTTTGCTGTCGGCGGCGACCACGTCTTTTTCAGCGACCGCCTGTTCTTCTTCCTGAGCAAAGCAGTGCGAAGGCAGCGCCGTGCAGGCAGCAACCACGGCAGCAGCCAGGCAGCCACCGTGGAGCAGCTTGCGGAGAGAAAACAGCGTAGCGAGGTGATGGGCGACGGTCATGTTTGCAAGATCTCACTGGGGGAATAAGCCGTGGGTGGGATGAAGGCCTTCAATTTAACAATCTTGGGTCCAATGTCCAATTGCAGGTTACGTTTTTCATACTGCAAACTCCTTCGAGCCCCTACAGCTTGCCAGATGGTGGGCTGAAAAGTCACCCCACGACGAGATAAAACTTTGCCTAGGGCTCATTGTACCCTATCAAATACAAGTATTACAGCACTTTGACAGCAATCGCCAAAAGCTAGCCCCTCGAGTTGGAAGAAATCCATGAGCATCAGAGCATTGATCGCAGACGATTCGGGCATCATGCGCAAGATCATCGTGCATACCGCCATCGCAGCAGGAGTTGATGAAATTGCCGAGGCTGTCGATGGCGCAGACGCCATCGCCCAGTTCCAGAAAGGTCAATTTGACCTGGTCCTGACGGACTGGAATATGCCGAATAAGAGCGGACTCGAAGTCATTCAAGAAATGCGCGCATCGGGCAGTGAAGTGCCCATTATTATGGTTACCACGGAAGGTGAGAAATCGAGCGTATTGCAGGCGATACAAGCGGGTGTTAGCGACTACATGATCAAACCTTTTGATGCAGACACGCTGCGTGCCAAGATCGATAAGCTAGCCTTTGTTTAAACAGGTTTTTGCTCACTTATTAACCTAACTGCACTTTCTGAAAAATGAACTTCCGAAAGTAATTGCCACCGGGTCATTGATAACTCACAAGTAATAGCCACGGGTTGAACACAGATTGAACACGGATGCAAGCAATGCAACCACATGGTTTCACTTAATTTATTAAATTATCCCCGTTCAATCCGTGTTTCATCCGTCCCGGCGCGCCGGGATTCTTCATGAGCGCTGATTATACGGCGCTGTGAAGTATTTGCGTTGGCGGCGACGGAGGCTTTAGTCAGTGAGCGTTACGATGAAGTCAATGATGACGTCATCGATACGGTTGGTGAGCTCACCAATATGATTGCCGGCAATGCGAAAGCGAACTTCGAGCAGTTGGAAATGAGCCTTGCTTTGCCAACGGTGATTGTTGGAAGCAATCTGGATTTAGTCTGCAATGTGGCGAGTTACTTTAATGACCCCGCATCTGGATTCGCTCTGAACGAGTGAGGCCGTAGCCTGGCTGGAATACGTCAACAGTTTCATCTTGGGTGGCCGGCGTACTTAGACGGTGGCAGAAAGTGGCTGTTGATGTCACAATAGCCATCGTTAGGCGGCTGCTTTCTTTCGTGACCTTATCACCCACTCGTTCAACTAATTGCCCTTAAAGGAGAACTAGAATGGTCGAATTGCCGGTGCCAGAAAACTGTCCCGACTGCGCATGTCCGCGAGATGGCACTCCAAAACACTTGGATCGCAGAGGCTTTCTGTCCACGACGGGTGGCGCTGCCTTGGCTGCGGCTACGATTCCCGGGGCTTTGCTCCCAGCAACCGCTCGGTCGGCCGAAGCGGACAAGGCTTCTCCAGAGTCCATGGTCAAGTTGTTGTATGCGTCGATGAACGAGAAACAGCGGTCTACGGTATGTTTCGACTGGGATTATGTCAAAGCCTTCAAGTCGGGCATCAGCAAAAAAGGGCTACTGCGGACTCGCGTCGAAAATAATTGGCAAGTGACGCACACTAAAATCAACAGCGACTTCTACACCGCCGATCAGCAGGAGATGATCCGTACCATCTTCACGGGGCTGTACAATCCCGAATGGATTCCCAAGATCGAACAACAGCTCCAGGACGACGCGGGCGGGTACGGCAAACAACAAAGTATTGCGCTATTTGGCAGGCCCGACAGCGACAAATTCGAGTTCGTGATGACGGGGCGCCATTTGACGCTTCGCTGCGACGGCAACTCGTCGGACCACGTGGCGTTCGGAGGCCCAATTTTCTACGGACACGCCGCAACCGACTTCAATGAGCCAGCGGATCACCCTGGCAATATTTTCTGGCCCCAAGCTCTGGAAGCAAACCGAGTCTTTAGCATGCTTGACGGTCGCCAGCGCCAAGCGGCCCTGGTGGCACGGCGTCCCAGGGAGCAGGCGGTGGCATTTCGAGGGGACAACGGTATTTTTCCGGGAGTGCCCATAACGGATTTGTCGAGCGATCAAAAAGAGCAAATGCAAAAAGTGTTGCAGAAGCTGATCGAACCCTATCGAGAGGCAGACCGCACCGAGGCAATGCAATGCCTTAACCAGCGCGGCGGGCTCGACAAGTGCTCGTTGGCATTTTACTCAGAAGGTGACATCGGCGGCGATGAGACGTGGGATAACTGGCGGCTCGAGGGCCCTTCGTTTGTGTGGTACTTCCGCGGTAGTCCGCACGTTCACGTCTGGGTCAACGTAGCATCCGACGCGTCCGTGCAAACCAACGCTTGATCCGAGTGAGGCCGTCCCCCTATTTTTTGGCCCAACGGCTGGTGGGGTAATCTTTCTGAAGTCGCTCGCGGGCGTCTTTGGCGCGTGCTTCTTGGCCGAGGTTTCCCCAAAGGCGAGACAACTCGTAGAGTGCCCTGGCATGCTCGTTTTTTTCGGAGCTAAATAGCACGTCGACATGTAAAAATGCGTTGCGTGCTGCTTTACTATTGTTGCTCTGAACGTAACAGTCCCCCAGGGCATTGTAGGCGCGCGCTAGGAGTTTAACATTCGCGGCATCGGTTTTGGCGATAATCGCTTTGACCGAATCGGTTGCGTCGGCGACGCTTCCTGTGGCCGAAAGACTGACGGCCATTTGTAGCGTCGCTTCCAGTTGTTGGGTTTGGGCGGTCTGGTTTTCTTGAGAGGCTACCAGGGCGCGTTCAAATTCCTTGATCGCCGAGGGATGATTGTCTTGCTGCTGCCAGGAGATGCCAGTCAGGATGGCCGAGCGGGCGGTGTAGTACGGTGACTTCGCTTTCTCCAACTTGGCAAACTGTATGCGGGCCGCTTCGCCCTTGTTCATCGCCATCAGCGCGCGACCCAACAGCTCGATGGTCTCCGGCACATGATAGCTGCGGCGATTTTTGCTCAGAAAGCTCGTCGCTTCCTCGGCAGCCCGATTAAGATTTCCCTGACCCGAGAGGGCGAGCTGGACATGGCAAACCATCTTCCAGTAGTCCAGGTCCTGGAGTATGGCTTCGCGCTCGATACCATCCCGGTCGATTTTTTCGAAATGTTCGAGCGCATCTTGATACCGTCCCGCGCTTGCAGTCAAACGAGCGGGACGCAGATCTTCGGGCTCGCCGCCAAAGTCGATCGTGCGAATTTCTTCCACAGGCACTTTATTTTCGACTCCCCCTTTGGAAATCGTTACCGTCAGCGGCGAGATTTGCAATATCTTGCCACTCTCCGTACCACTGAGTCGACGGATGCGATCAATCCCTTGGGCACTTGCCGCAGTTGAGGAGATCACCACTAAGAGCAGCACGAATGCCGTAAGTGCGTAGGATGGGCATGGCCCACTGGAAGTCCTTCGAGCAAGCCCAACGTTGGGCAGTGCCCACCCTACGGGTTTTCTTAAGAATGCGTTTTCTGGTAGGTTTTGAAGCCGCCTCATGATATTTCCTGCAGTGGTTGATTCGTAAGAGACATGTTGTGGTTTAAAGGCATCATGACTTAGAGCCGATCCTAGGACCGATTCCTCGCTAACGCGTCGCACTTACCAATTACGATTCTGGGATAGGTTTTTAGACGCTTGGCTTCCTTCTCTCTCATGGAGAGGCGCTTTCGATTTTTTTTAGTAACTCAAGATATTGCGATTTCCAGCGAGGGCCACCTAACTCGGGGTAGAGTTGTTGCATGGATTTGAGACTCTGTTTTGCAGTGTCCAGCTGCTTCTTACGCTTCTCGCCCGTGGCAAGTTCTGCGGCGGCAAAGCGTGCTTGGACAACTTGCAGGCGGGCTGCGAAGAAGAGGTCATGATACTTTGTTGCTTTGGGACTTGAGGCCCCGGCAGTCTGGACGGCTTTGCGTTTTTGGCTGTCTGCGATCGTTGCCAACCGAAGCCAACCCCAGACGAGATTCTTGTTATTCGCTTGGGGTAGCGCGCCGCGAATGGCCTGCTCGATTTTTTCGGGGTTTTTCTCATCGCGGCCTGCGGCTTGCAAGGCTAAGGCCGCCGCCTGCTGTAGCTCGAGCATAGTGGGTTTTTGCTTGAGGAGGGTAGTGTACTCGTCGAAGGCTTCCGCAAACTTCTCTTGCGCTTGCAGGCAATCGCCAAGTTGTTTTCTCACGACGAGGACGGCGATTTCGCTGGGTGCAAATTTGGGGTCTTTTGCCGCCTTCGCCAAAAGGGCGCGCCAGGCCGACTCGGCTTGCCCGTAATATCGTTGGGCGGATTGGCCACGGAGCCCTTTGCCCAGTTGGTGATTCGTTTGGGCAATCCATTTTTGTAGTTTCCAGTTCTCGCCAGCGCCACCCTGCGCAGTGACGCGCTTGACCAGGTCTCCAAAGGCACCGGCAACATCTTGGGCTTGCTCCGCTTTTCCGGCGGCAGATAGCTCGTTGATCTGACGTTGCAACTGCCGCCCGAGGCTGAGATAGATGCGAGTGAGTTGTTCCCCGGCATTCGCGCCGCTGGGAATCGTGGATTCCAAAGACTCCATGATTCTCTGAGCCTTCTCCCGCTGTGGCGGTTTGATAGAGACAAACGCGCGCAGTGCCGCTTTGTAGACTTCCAGCACATACTCTTTACGTTTGGCAGCAGCGGCATTGTCTTGCACCAAAGTCAGGGGGCCGGCGCGCGGGTCTTCGAGAACCTCAACAGCTCGCTCAAATTGCCCTTCGGCTAACAGGGCCTGGGATAAATACAGCACATTCACGGCTTCGCTGGAGTTGGGATCGCCCCGCTTTCGAATGGAATCAAACCCCCCCGAGAGCAGTTCGATAGCGCGCTGCTTGAGATTTTGTTGCTCGTCGGTTGGGGGCCCTTCGCTACTCGAAGTGCTTTGCAAATAACGGGTCCACAGCGAACCGCCCAGGCTCAGCTCAGCCCCAGCACGGCTGGCAGCCGGTAGACGCTCGAGCATGGCTTCGGCCTCGGCGACCCGGTTCCCTCGCAAGGCGATATTGAGCAGTAGATTCATCGCCACGGCAGCGTCTTCGGATTCTGGCCAACGGGAGATTAACAGCTGAGCCATGCTGGTGAGTTGTTCGCCTTCGTAGGTTGACTCCGCAGCGCCTTGCTGTCTAGCTGCATGATACATCCGCTCGTATGCCGCCAAGGCGAGTTTAGCAGCGACGGGGGCGAACTGGTTTTCGGGATAACGTTGGGCCAAAAACTCGCCAATCAGCGCGGCCTCAGCAGGTCGATCCGCTTCCCAGTACAGCCAACAGAGCGAGTAGCGCGCAGAGATTAGTTGATCTAACGGCGTTTCACGATCCGTTAACTTCAGACAGGTTTCGTAGTAGTGAATCGCTTGCGATTTGAACACAGTCACCTGTTGCTGCAGTTCGCCAACGGCACTCGGATTGTTTTCTGCAGCCAGCTTGGCAGTCAATTGGGAGGAGTTCATCTGATCCAGGGCTTCTTTGCCTGCGCTAAAAGCATCGTCAAATGAGCGGACGGCAACGGTGCCGCTGCTGCCTCCCACAGGCGCAATCGCCGCTCTCGCTTGGCGCTGAAACTCTCCCGAATTGCGTGCGACTTTGCGAAGCAGTTCCATCGCTTCGCTACGTAAGCGATGGGCGTCAGCGCTACCTGCGGGAGTGAGCGCTTGTGCCTCGTAGGCATTGGCTAAACGGAACATGACCGCTAACCATTCCGGCTTCTCAAGTTCATCGTTTCGCGAATGGTTAAGCCACTCGCGACACTCTTCAATCGCTTTTTCGAAATTATTGTCCTCCAGATGCAATTCGGCGCGATACCGATAGGCTCTGGCAACCAGGCGACGAAAGTCGGGGTGATCGATCGGCTGGTCAATCAGATTGTCAAACGAGGAGAGCGCTTCCTTCGCTTGTCCCAATTGCTGGTGACAGCGACCTTCGTACAGACGGCCGTAAAAGCCGATCAGTTTGTCTTTGTAGTCTTCCTGAAGTTTTTTAAAATCTTTCGCCGCGGCTTGGAGTGCCTCCGTATAGTTGCTCGAATTTTGGGCGTAAGTGTCCGCGCGATCCATTTGTAGCTTGGCCAACTGGAATTGAGTCTCGGCCTGCTTGTTTTCGAGAAGCGCTTGAAGTGAGCGGGCGGCAGGATCGTTTTGCAGAGCGACAGCTTTCGGCAACGACTTGAGCTGGCTGGCACAAGAGGTCAACAGTTCGGCGAGCACTTCACTGGCCTGGTTCATCAAGCTGCGCGCTTTGGTATGCTGCTCCTGGCGTTGGTCCCCCGCTTGTTGGGGCAGTCGGTCTGCGGCGGCAAGTGCGCTGCGCGCTTGCTGCTGCAGCAGATCGCCCGCCTGGCTGAGGGCGACGACTTGATGGCGCGTATTAGGATCGTCCTCGGCATAACGCAGGAATTCTGACGTGGCTTGTGAGATCAGCTCTGCTTGCTTTCGGCGGCTAGGCGTTTGTTTTGCCATGGCCGCCCACGTGATGGCCCGCTCGAGTGCCACTCGTTTTAAGAATTCGGACGAAGCCAGAGGATCTTCGCTAGCCCGATCCAGAGTCTCGAGTACCGTGTCATGCCATCCGCGTTTCCTGAGGCCCTCGATATATTGGGTTGCTAGGCCATTCCTCTCACCAGCCTCCATGCCTGCGGCCGCTGCGGCTTTTTCAGCTGCTGGTAGTGATGACGCAAAAGCAAGCCCCAACAGCATATGGCAGGTGCCCTGTCGGAGTCGTCGAAAGGTATCAATCTGCAAAGAACCAGTCTGGAAAAGGCGACCCGTTTGCCCACAAAAAACAGCTCGCCCAATAAAAAAAGTTAACACAGCACGACCAGTTTGGAGAGAACTACCAGTTTGGCAAGAACCACTCGTAGTCTGCATAGATAGCGACGGCTGCACAGATTGGCCCTTTCCTCTAGCTGCTAGGGGTGACCTCCGACTGTCTATTGCCTGGGCCCGTGCCCGGCGTCACGGACCAGTAGCACTTCGTGGCGGCTTCCCTCACAGTAGCACTCTCGCTTCCCCCGCGCGAGAGAAATACTATTCTACACGAAGTGTGAGACGACACTAGGCCTTAATCAAGCGAACGAAGAGCGTGAGCTCCCTCGATTTCGGCACCGAATCTGATTGCGCACCGAGTTCGTTTGGCGTCGGTGATCGCCTCGTCCAATCCCAGTCGCTTGACCAGCAGCTGAATCATCCCGATTCCATCCGCTGCGATGGCGTGGGTTTTCTCAGCAAGCTCGTAATGGATATTCGCCGCTGAAATCACGGGGCATTCGCTCCCAAACTTCGTCTTATCCAGTTGTTGTTCAATCCGCCGCTTGCGTGCAGCTAACTGGCGTTCACTCGAAAACCCTCCGTGTTAAAGTGCTGGCCGTTTTCCAATGCAACCAATATGCACAATTCACAAGGGTTTTCGAGTTCTTTTTTGCGCCTAACCCAAAAAACCTAATCAAGCTTCGCTTGATTAGGGTCTAGTGCTTGGTCCCTATCACACAATAGGCTAGCTGACGCCCGCAGTGCCAATGGCGACGGACGCTCAGTTGGGTGAGGCTGCGGCGCGAGGGGACAGGCGAGATCCAGTTTGTCTGGATCGCCAATTCTAGCTAGGACTGCGCTTCTGGCGTACAATGGGCGTGGCTATCTATCGCCTTGTTGAATCCGCTCCCCAGCTTCGGTTTTAGCATCGGTTTTTAGCATCGATGTTATAGCATCGCACGGGTTTGTCGGGTGTCCGGTCGTGGCGAAGGCGACTAAAATTAAGAGCCGCGCAGCCAGACGCCTCTCTGCTCAGGGCGCTGCCCAGGCTTCGCAATGGAACAGGACAAGTTCACTGATGCGTTTTCAGTCTTCCTCGAAAACTTCGCCGCCCAAGATCGGCATGGCCCGGCGCCAGCGCTCAAAGGTTTGGCTGCTCTTGTTAGCGCTCGGATTGGTTGTGATGGCGATGCGCCACCTGGGCAAACCGAGTACCGCCGATCGGATCGAGCAATTGTTTTCTTCTCAAAAGCAAGCGACGGAATCCCCGCGGGCAGAACACCCGGCAGCTGCGGCGGAGCGAGAGATTCGACTCGAGAACAATGTGTTGGTGTTAGATTCCGAAGCTAATCAGACCAAGTTGGAAGAGACTCGGGTAGAAACTCACGAAGAGATTTCTGGGGCTGGATCGACCTTAGAACAGCGCGCGGCGGGTTTGTCCAGGGTCAAGGACAGGACCTTCTTCCGCGGGGCCGAACAAGAAGCGTGGTTCAACCTGTTTGCGCGCTTGCAGGCGACCGACCCAAAAGAACTGACCCAGGCATCTCAAGGCCCGGTGACCTACACGCAACTGCTGAAGCAACCAGACGTTTATCGTGGTCGCTTGGTGACGATTCAGGGCACGGTTTTGAAAGAAGAAATGGCGCTAGCCGAAGCGAATAAGCTGGGCATTCAGTCGTATCATCGACTCTGGGTGCATCCCGAGGGCGGAGGTCCATCGCTCGCGGTTGCTTATTGCTTGAAGTTGCCAGAAAGCTTTCCGCAGGGTGACAAATTGCGGAGCCAAGTACAGATCACGGGCTACTTTTTCAAGAACTGGTCGTATCCGTGGGAGAACGGTTTGGCGCTTGCGCCAGTCCTATTGGTCAATAGTTTTTCTTGGGAGCCCCCCGTTGCCTTCTCGCCAGCAGCGCCCGTTGCCAGCCGCACGATCATCATGGCGATGGTGGGAGCCTGTTTGTCGGGCCTGATGGTTGCCCTACTGGTCGTGCGTTATAGCGGCCGCCGGCCGCGACTGGCAGGGCCGGCCAGTGCGCGCTTAGAATTGCCCGACGACTGGAAAGAGGTGGAAGCGGTGACCCGACCGGCAGGAAAAGAGGGCGAGCTATGATGTTTTGCAAGAGTTTCCGTGCCTGCTTGTTGACGGCCTTTTTGTTCATGGCTGCGCTTCCTGCTTTGCACGCCAGCGAAGATGCGTCCGCTTTCCGCGATGTGCTTGCACTAGCCGGCGTCGGTCCAGACGAGCTGGCTCAGTTTGGCCAAGATGCTGGCCAGATCTCGGACGTCTGGCAAGCCAAAGACTGGTCGCTCCTGACTCAGATCCTGTATCGGCTGCGACAATATCCTGACGAGCAGTTGCAGCAATGGACTCGTGCTACCCAGCCACAACGCTGGTTCGATGAGCCGGCCGCTCATGGGGGCCAATTGGTTGAGGTTTCAGCGCAAGTCGAGTCGTGGGAGGCTCTCCCGGTCCCTCAAGAAATCGCGCAAGCGCAGGGGTTATCTACCGTTTATCGTTGTCAATTCGGCAGCGATTCGCCGGCGTTTACCGGAACCCTCATTTCGAGAAAGATTCCACGTCGCTGGAAGTCGGGCGAGATAAAAGGCGAAGCGGTGCGTTTTCGAGGTGTGATAGTTCAGGTGTCGAAGAGCCCAGCCCAGGGCAGGGTGCTATTGGTCACAGATCGGCTAGCGTGGTATCCCCGCCAAGGCGTGCCCATGGGGCAGTTGCTCCTGGCCCGTCAAGGAATGGACGTTGCATTGCTTGACGAAGTTGTTCATCGGCAGCCGTTTGTGTTTCCCAGTATTAGTCGAGAAGGCGAGGCGTTTTACGGTTGCCTCCAGGCGCTGGGTCGCATGAATCACGAAGAGCTTGCAGCACGGTGCAAAGAAAACGTTGCCACCGCTGCCGACAAATGGCGCAAAGCCCAACCCGATCTTCGAAAACAATACAAAGCAGCGCAAGAACAATTAGCGCAGACGGCCACGCCGAAAAAACGAAAAGACTTACAAAAAAAAGAAGCCGCCCTCCGCGAGCGCCAAAGTGTCGCCGCAGCGGTCATCAAGCAGAGCGAGCAGGGCCTGTCTTCGCTCGGTCCCCTATTTGTTCACCCCGAAAGCGAAGTGGGGGAGTTGATCCAACTCGAAGGCGTTGCCCGACGGGCGGTGCGGATTGCAGTACCCGAACGGCCGAAAATTGGCGCGTATTTCGAGATCGAGATATTTACGCCCGAAGCCAAATATTTAGAGAGTCGCCCGGTGGTCTGCTGCGTGAACCGCCTGCCGACAGGATTTCCCGAAGGGGATGTGCTTAGCGAGCCGGTGCGCGTTTCCGGCATTTTCTTTAAGAGTTGGCTCTATAGAACACGAGAAGTTGTGAAGCCGGGAGAAGGGGAGACAGGACGGCAGCGGCGACTGTATACTCCCTTGATACTTGCCGATGCGCCAACCTGGCTTCAGGTGAGCGAATCGCGACAGAGCCCTTGGGCGCTTTGGGGCGGGATTGCATTTGTGCTCGCGCTAGCTGCCATGTGGCTCACTATGGCTCGCTCGGCACGTCGCGAGCGTCGCGCCCGCCAAGCAGGGGCTGCGCGAATCCCATTGGATGAATCAAGCAAACGAATAGAACGCGGATGAACAAGTGAGCGTACTTTCTGAAAGATTGGCAGCGCCGCGTCGCGAGCGGGTAGTGAAGAATCCTATTCCGTGGTACACCCCGCGCTTTTGGCATGGCATGAAGCTATCGACCTGGCTCGGTACGCTAGCTCGAAACGGATTCCCCGTGTCGGCGTCGCGGCTGCATACTGCGGCGAGCATTACTTTCTTCAGCGTTTGCAATAGCATTGCAGCGGCCACGGATAGCTTAATTTATAGTCGTCGCATCGCTCGAACCGAACTGACGGAGCCGCCTATCTTTATCTTAGGGCATTGGCGTGCTGGGACGACGTTTTTGCACGAACTTTTGATACGTGATCCGGCACACACCTACCCCACGACGTACCAGTGTTTCGTTCCACATCATTTCGTGCTCACCGACAAATGGTTCACGCCGTGGACCGAGAGACTGCTGCCGAGTCGCCGACCCATGGATAATATGGCCGCCGGATGGCAGCGTCCGCAGGAAGACGAATTTGCCCTCGGCATCTTGGGCCTGCCCTCGCCCTACTTGTCGATGATGTTTCCCGGGCGGGGTGCGGTGTATCCCGAGTACCTTGACCTGCACGACCTACCCTCTGAAAAAATTCAAGAGTGGCAGGAGCAGCTGGCAAAGTTTTTTCGACGGATCACATTTCGCGATCCCCGCCGCATCGTGGTAAAATCGCCGCCACACACGGCTCGGGTGCGGACTCTCTTAGAACTCTATCCGGACGCCAAGTTTGTGCACATTGTGCGTAACCCTTACGATCTCTATGTGTCTACGATCAACTTGTGGAAGTCGCTCAACGAAGTGCAGCGGATGCAAGCTCTTGGTGATCAGGATTGGGTTGAGCCGTACGTGCTGAGTTCGCTGGAGCGCATGTATCTAGCCTACGAAGCAGACCGACGCTTGTTGAGGGATAATCAAATTTGCGAGCTGCGTTACGAAGACTTGGTGGAGAATCCACGAGAGCGATTAAGACAGATCTACGATGTTTTAGAGCTAGGGGAATTCTCTCGCGTGGAAGCCAGGGCAGAAGAGTATCTGGCCGATGTAAAAAACTATCGCCGTAACCACTACGAACTGTCTGAAGAGAAGCGAGCGGTTATCCGTAAGCGCTGGCAAGGTTATTTTCAGCGCTATGGATACGAGGAATAATGCTCTAAGACGCGCAACCAACCGAGTGAACTCCTATCGGTTGTGTCGGGGTCAGACCCTGTTAAAGGGTTTTCAAGGGACCTGGCATGGGTTAAGATGCCGCCATGGCTAGACCACTCAGAATTCAATACGCTGGGGCGATCTACCACGCGATGGCGCGTGGGAATGGTCGGCAGCGCCTGTTTCATGAGGATGACGACTTT
>Ga0115002_10001183_pt1 | contig 36285 bp, 38 predicted proteins | sample ArcticOcean_MG_C_8_FD_89576 | JGI IMG/M metagenome (GOLD analysis project Ga0115002, IMG submission 89576) | Marine microbial communities from western Arctic Ocean - ArcticOcean_MG_CB11_86 | ecosystem: Environmental > Aquatic > Marine > Oceanic | place: Arctic Ocean: Canada Basin | collected... | reverse complement strand
GATTTCGCCGGCTTCGACAAACCGCGTAATCGCTTTGTCCACATCCTAATACTCGGGGGATTCAATCCTGCAAACAATCATTAAGGAAGGCCAACAATGACCAACAAAGTTGTCATGATATCTGGTGCCAGCCGTGGCATAGATCGCGCCATTGCTGAGCGACTGGCTCTGGAAGATTATAGTCTTAGCCTGGGTGTACGCGATCCATCGGCGCTGGCCAACACCCCGCTGGCGCCAGTAATGCCGTTTTGCACTTTCCCTATGAGGCCACGGATAAAATCGGCGCAGAGCGATGGGTGGAAAAAACACAAGCGCAGTTTGGTCGCATTGACGGACTGATCAATAGTGCCGGCATGTTGCGCATTCACCATATTGAAGACAAGGATGAAACAGCACTGGACGAAATGTGGGAAGTCAATGTGAAGGGCCCCCTACGCCTGACTCGCGCAGCGCTGCCTGCTTTAAAAAAAACGGGCGAAGGTCGCGTGGTCAATATGGTCAGCATGGCGGGTAAACGTGTTCAGGGCTCAGTGGTCGGCTATGGCATAACCAAATATGCCCAGATGGCCCTGACCCATGCCAGCAGAAACAACGGCTGGAATACGGTGTTAGAACCACCGCAGTATGTCCGGGCTGGGTGAATACCGACATGGCGGACGAAGTCAGTGGTATGCCTGATAGGGGCTGTTCTTGGTGTAGCATGCGCCAAGACTTCACTTGGGGGAACCTGTGCTGGAACTTCGCGGCGTACGATTGAAGGAAGATGCAGCGGCGTTCGACCATGTGTTCAACGCGGGCGAGATTTGTGTCGTTCTCGGCGCAAATCTTGCCGGGAAAACAGACTTGTGTCGATTGGTTGCTGGGTTGCCGACCCAGGCGAGCCTCGCGACAGCGGTACTCGATGGGGTGGACCTCGTATCGCAACCGACGCGTGTCCGCTCGGTGGCACTCGTAACCCAAGCGTTCGTAAACTATCCGAATTGGACGGTTGCACAAAATATTGGTTCGCCGATTCACGCGCGCACAAGCTCGAGGACGATTCGCGCGCGACGAAGCGCGAAGACGGCGACCGCCGAACGCGTAGACGAATTGGCGCAAGCGTTAGGCTTGAGCGACCTGCTCGCCAGATATCCGCACGAACTCTCCGGCGGCGAGCAGCAACGAGTGGCGTTGGCACGCGCATTGGCAAAGGATGCTCGAGTGTTGCTGCTCGACGAGCCGTTGGTCAATCTGGACTACAAACTCCGGGAGGCATTACAGGGAGAATTCAAGACTCTGTTGCACGATAGGGGCACGATCGTGGTCTATACAACGAGCGAACCCCACGAAGCGTTCGCTTTAGGCGACCAAGCGTTGCTGTTGCGGGACGGCGAGTTATTGCAAGCTGATGCGCCGCTGGAAGTGTACTGCAGGCCCAACTCCCTCGACGCAATGGACCTCATGTCACAGCCGCGTACGAATCGAGTGGCGATTGCCAATGGGACGGCGGCGGTTCGCCCTGAACACATTAGCTTGCAGGCGATTGACGATGCCATTACCTACCAACTTCACGTCATCGCGACGGAAACAAATGGAAGTGAGTCGTTTGTCCATGGATCCTGCGACGGGGCCGATTGGGTGGTGCGTCAATCGGGGATCACTGTGTTACAGACTGGCGAGACCGTGCCGGTCTACGTCCGCCGCGAAGACCTATTGGAATTTTCGGCGTGACGAGAATCGCGATCGAAGATCTGGCGTTTCGATACCCGGGCGCGCCATCAGACACGCTCAGTTCGCTTCAGCTCGAGATCTGTAGCGGGGAAGCTCATGCGCTGTTGGGCGCGTCAGGTGCTGGAAAAACAACTCTATTGAACCTCTTGTCTGGGTTACTCCGACCCAGCTCCGGGCGCATCCTTTTTGATGGCAAAGATGTGTCGAACCTGGCGCCGAAATTGCGCAATATCGCGCAAGTATTTCAATTCCCGGTTCTCTACGACGCCATGAATGTGGCGAACAACCTTGCGTTCCCGTTGCGAAATTTTGGTTTCGCACCCTCCGACATCGAATCGCGTGTCGCCCGCATTGCAGACGAACTCGACTTACGCTCCGCACTGGATCGCAAGGTCAGTGGGTTGTCCCTCTTCGAAAAACAGTTGGTGTCAGTCGGGAAGGCGCTGATACGCCCTAACGTTGATGTTGTGCTGCTAGACGAACCGCTCACCGCGGTTGAACCACATCGCAAATGGCAACTGCGCCAGAGCTTGAAGCGGGTCCAGGTGGATCTAGGCGTAACGATGATCTATGTCACTCATGATCAAACTGAAGCGCTGACGTTTGCGGATCGGGTGTCGGTGCTAACCGTCGACGGGATCCTTCAGACCGCGACCCCGGAGGCCATCTATGCCGAACCAAGCTTTGAGGCTGTCGGCAGTTTTGTCGGCAGTCCGGGAATGGATTTCGTGAATGTGGCTGGGCTCAGTCGGGTGCCGAGCAATCTGGACGCGTCGCAAAAGTTGGGACTGCGTCCAGAGTGGGTAGAGTTGTGCGTTCCTGGCGATGGCATGACCGCAGGCGTCTGCGACGACATCGTCGTCCTCGGAACCGCTTTTGGCGAACGGGTCGGCATCGCAACCGTTACGACGCCGGCTGGAACAATCAACGTAAGAACAAGCGGTGACGTCGCGCTGGGTACCCAGCTCGGTATTCGCTTCAAGCGCGCCGCAGTATATAGAGACACAGCTTTGGTTGGATCCCATGAGTTTTAGCAGACCCTATGACAATCGGGCCTGGTTGGGCGTGTTGCCGGTGTTGTTGTTGGTGGCATTCAGCGGGGTAATTCCGTTGATGACGGTCGTTAACTATTCGGTACAGGATATTCTCGATTTCAACAGTCGCTATTTCGTCGGATTGGATTGGTACCGGGAGACGCTGGGAGATCCACGATTTCTTGATGCGTTCATTCGACAGCTTGGATTCAGTGCGACCATCTTGGCGATTGAGATTCCGTTGGGGTTATTGGTTGCGCGAGGGATGCCTCGACCTTCAACAAATCGTGGACTTACGACGTCGCTACTATTGGTGCTCCTAGCGATACCTTTGCTGATCCCTTGGAACGTGGTTGGCACGATCTGGCAGATCTACGCTCGCTCCGACATCGGGTTGCTTGGCGTGTTCGTGAACGCCTTGGGCATTTCGTACAACTACGCGTCCGACCCGTTACACGCCTGGATTACGTTAGTCGCGATGGATGTCTGGCACTGGACCTCGTTGGTTGCCTTGTTGGCATTTGCCGGTCTGACCGCCATCAACCCGGCTTATTATCAAGCTGCGGAGCTCGACGGGGCTAATGCATGGCAGACTTTTCGCTACGTTGAGCTACCGAAACTCAAGGGTGTTCTCATCATTGCGGTGTTGTTGCGGTTAATGGACAGCTTCATGATCTACACCGAGCCATTCGTGCTGACCGGCGGTGGACCGGGAAACGCGACCACATTCTTGAGCCAGTATCTCACGACGATGGCGGTTGGCCAGTTTGACTTGGGCCCTGCAGCGGCGTTTTCAGTCATATATTTCCTATTCATCCTCCTGTTCTGCTGGCTGTTTTACTCAAGCGTGGTGCAAAAAGCTGATGCGTAGCGTGAGTCGCTGGGCGCTTGTGGCGTATTGCATCTATTTGATATTGCCAATCTATTGGCTTGTGACTATGGCGTTCTCCAGCAATGCGGACATCGTTGGGGACTTCGAGGTGATACCGAGTTCGCCGACACTGGCAAACTTTGCCGAGATCTTCTCCAATCCCGTTTGGTACGAAGCGTTTGCCAACTCCTTGTCGTTTGTTGTTTTAAACACGCTGATCTCGCTATTTGTGGCGATACCGGCCGCCTTTGCGTTCTCACGATATCGATTTTTAGGCGATCGACAGCTATTCTTTTGGCTGTTGACCAATCGGATGGCACCGCCCGCCGTCTTCTTGTTGCCTTTTTTCCAGCTTTATTCGGCGGTGGGGTTGTTTGATACGCCGATCGCAGTTGCGTTGGCGCACTGTTTGTTCACGGTACCGCTTTCCGTTTGGATCTTAGAGGGATTCATGTCGGGGGTATCCACGGAACTGGACGAGATGGCCCGCATCGATGGCCACAGCTTTGGTTTCTTTTTCTTCCGCATATTCCTACCGGTGAACCGGGGAGCTATTGGCGTCACGCTGTTCTTCTGCTTCATGTTCAGTTGGGTGGAGTTGCTGCTTGCGAGAACATTGACCGGGAGCGACACCAAACCGATTGTCGTTGTCATGACCCGCACGGTAAGCGCTTCGGGTCTCGATTGGGGGGTGTTGGCTGCTGCCGGGGTGTTGACGGTATTGCCAGGTATTTTGATTGTATGGTTCGTGCGCAAGCACCTGGTCAAAGGATTTGCGCTTGGGAGAGTGACATGAGTTGGATGGCGTGGACGATGCCGACCGCGTTGTTTTTTGTTTCGATCGTTTGCATGCTTGTTACAATGACCGTACTCGAGCTGAATTTTCCGACGACGGTTAGGAAAGGATTGCTACCTATTGCGACAACCCGTGGCGATCGAATGTTCGTCTGGTTGCTGAGCGCAGCCTTTATTCACCTGGCTTGGCTTGCTGTCGGGTTTGCCATCGTGTGGCCCGCGACGGTGATATCCATGCTCTGGTTGGCGGTACTTATGCGCTGGGGGTAATCACCCTATACTGCATGGAGTTTTTGCGGGGACGGGTTAATGCACAAGCGCTTTGTATGGTTTGCAGCGGCGAGTTTGTCGCTGTTAATAGGGTGTGGATCCGACGACTCATCCGAAGGTCAATCAGTCGATTATGCAGCGAATGCTGCGCGCTGGATTGACGCGGAATTCCAACCGTCGACGCTATCCAAAGAGCAACAAATTGCAGAGCTTGCTTGGTTTTCCGATGCGGCGGAGCCTTTTCGTGGCATGTCGATCAACGTGGTTTCTGAGACGTTGACCACGCATGAATATGAAAGTGAAACGCTGGCACAAGCTTTCTTCGACATCACCGGGATTCGGGTAACGCACGACCTCATTCAAGAAGGCGACGTGATTGAGAAATTGCAAACACAAATGCAATCCGGCGAAAACGTTTACGATGCCTACGTAAACGACTCCGACCTCATCGGCACCCACGCGCGATATGGTTACGTCGTACCTTTGAGCGATTTCATGGAGCAAGACGGCGCTGACGTTACCTCTCCGACATTGCATCTCGATGACTTCATCGGCATCAGCTTCACCACGGGTCCGGATGGCAAGATCTATCAATTGCCCGACCAGCAATTCGCAAACCTGTATTGGTTCCGCTACGACTGGTTCAGCGACAAAGCACTGCAGCAGCAATTCCAAGATCGTTATGGATACGCCCTCGGGGTGCCGGTCAATTGGTCCGCGTATGAGGACATTGCGGAGTTTTTTTCCGAGCATGTCCGTGAGATTGATGGCCAGCGCATATACGGCCATATGGATTATGGCAAGAAAGACCCTTCGCTGGGCTGGCGTTTCACAGATGCGTGGCTGTCGATGGCGGGGGCGGGCGATAAGGGGATTCCTAATGGATTGCCGGTGGACGAATGGGGTATTCGTGTAGAAGGCTGTCGACCGGTAGGCTCGTCAGTTAGCCGTGGTGGCGCGGCAAACGGACCGGCTGCGGTCTATGCGCTCACCAAATATATGGACTGGCTGAAGCGCTTCGCGCCGCCAACAGCACAGGGCATGACATTTTCAGAAGCAGGGCCGGTTCCCAGTCAAGGCCATATCGCCCAGCAGATATTCTGGTATACGACGTTTACCGCCGACATGATCAAAGAAGGATTGAGCGTCGTGAACGAAGATGGCACCCCGAAATGGCGCATGGCGCCCTCGCCACATGGCCCGTATTGGAGTGACGGCATGAAGTTAGGCTACCAAGATACCGGCGCTTGGACCTTCTTAGCCAGCACGCCGCTCGAGCGACGCAAGGCCGCATGGCTCTATGCCCAGTTCGTGGTCGCAAAAACGATCTCGTTGAAAAAGACGATTGTTGGGTTAACACCGATCAGGGATTCGGACTTGCGCTCGCAAGAAATGACCGACCTTGCGCCGAAGCTCGGTGGGCTCGTTGAATTCTATCGCAGCCCAGCGCGTACGTTGTGGACGCCGACCGGTACCAATGTCCCTGACTACCCCAAGCTTGCGCAATTGTGGTGGGCGAATGTTGCCAATGCCGTGAGCGGTGAAGTCAGCCCGCAAACCGCGATGGATGCGTTGGCTGCGCAGCAAGACCGGGTGCTAGAACGCATCGAGCGGCACGGAGTACAAGGCGACTGTGGTCCGCAGCTGAATGAAGAGCGGGCGCCCGAATATTGGCTCAGTCAGCCCGGTTCGCCCAAAGCAAAACTAGCGAACGAAAAACCGCAGGGCGAAACCGTTGCGTATGATGAGTTGATCAAGGTGTGGGCGGAGAATTAACACCTGGCACTATTCCTATTCGACGGCAAACTCGATCGTCCCGAGTTTGCCGAAGTCAGCTCGATAGTCCCCTGGCGAACCGGGGTGAGGGCGGCCGATCGCGCCGCTCATCAACAACATGCCGGCTTTGACTTCGCCGCCGACGTGAAGCACCTGATTGATGAGCCACGCTAGCGCGCTGGCTTGGCCTTGCATAACCGAACCACTCGTTGCCGTGTGCAGGATTTGCGTATCGCGGTAGAACGATGCGCCAATTTGGTCTGGGTCAATGGCTGACAGCGGTGCCCCTAGGCCCTCGATGAATCCGTAGGACGCAGAGTTTGTGGCGATCAGGTTGAACCCAGAGCGGATGCCTTCCATGTTCGGGGAGGCCAGTTCAATCATCGGGTGGCAGGTTGCGATGTGCTGCAACACGTTGGCTGCTGACACTGGGTCAGTGATGTCGTCGGCAAGTCGGTAGCCGAGTTCGGTTTCCAACAGAAGCGCGCGTGGTGAGGTGATAGTCGTATTTGCTTGCCGTAGTCCCCAGTCGAACAGAACTCCGGACACCGGCGCGTCGATCCCCATGGCTGCTTGCGCGGGTGCTGCGGTCAGCGCGCCCTTGTAACCTTCGACTGCGCCTGGAAGGCGCGCAACGAAGGCACTTTGAATAGCGTAGGCTTGGTCCAAGGACACGTCTGGCTCTTGCTCGGTGAGGTTAGGATACGGCGTGTCGTTGTCGTGCGCATGCAAGAATAGTTGCGGCCAATCGGTCATAGCAAAAACCCTCCGGGTGAATTCGAAGCGTACTCAATGTCGCCCTTTGTGCTCTCGAACGAGAACGTTAAATTCGGGGGGCCGGTTTTGAAGTCTACGCCAGACGTGGTGCCGATGAGTTCATGCAATGGCCCCTCAAGGACGCTGACGCTACACTGGATCAGCGGACCTACCACCGGGGCGGTATCGGCTGGATGTGGGCAATCGAGCCAATCGATATAGAAAGGCACCAATCCGCCCAATTCATGTCCACGTAGCCCCATTAATCGCCACGCAAGCCGGGTTCCGTCGGGCTGTATTCGCGATGTGTCGCGGATTGGTCCGGCATTAAAGCCGATCTGTGTTGCGCGCGCGGCAACCGTACCCAGATCGTTGCTACGGATCGCCCAATGCAATAGTTGCAACCCGTTAAAGTCAGCAAGCGCCGCCCCGAATGTGCCGTCGAGCGATTGCGCGGGATCGGGCGCGATGATTTCCAGATAGCTCGTGCCGCCGAATGACAGCAATGCATTCTTGGTCCCAAGGCCCGCGTGCGCGCCGCCTTGCATTGGCTTGCACCCGGTCGTGTCAGCAAACGATTCGACCGCTTGCACCAGATTGGGTGCAGCAATGATGATGTGATCGAGTTGATTCATTGGTCGAACGGTCCATCGTTGCAAAAAACTTGTTCGTGGAATCGTTCGCCCATGCGCACGTAACCCTGGCCATTGGGGTGCAGGTCATCCGGCAGGTCGGCCGCATCGCCTTCGTGAAAGAGTTGTAAACCGTCCAAATAGTGCAGGTTCTGGTCCCCTGCATCGCGTCGTTTGGCCACGACCTTGCTCAAAATCTTGCGAACCCAGGTGAGCGTTAAGCATCCAGCTCGCCAGGCCTCATCGCCTGAATAGGTTTCGAACTTGCCGGTTTTGTTCGGCAGCGTTGGTCCAGGCTGTGTTTCGGCCGAGGGGCAGTAGATGGGCGACACGATGAGGATAGGTGTGTATGGCTGTTTTTCCCGAATCGTGTCGAGGACACCATGCACCCCCGGAGTGAACGTGCGTTCCCGCATAGAGTCCATGTTGACGATGTTGATGCCGAGTTTGAGGCTGATTAGGTCAGCCGGCATATCGCGAATAGTGCGGGCGACAAACTGGTCGAGCTGGCAGTTGCCGCCGAATGCCAGATTCGTTATGCGGGCGTCTGCGAGTCGAGCGGCGGTAACTGGCCAGGTCTGCGTGGGACTGGTGGCTTCAGCGCAGTGACTGATGGAGCTGCCGTGATGAATCCAATGCGGTCTCGCATCGGGCGAGAACGCTTCGAGCGTGGCCCCGGGCGCTAGATACAATTTTTGCAACTCGACCTTTGCGCCGGTCGGTAACCAAAGCTCGATCTGTTTGCTGGCAGTGGACAATCCAGCGAAGTGGATGCGGCTCGTAGTGCCGGCGACGACGTCGGGTTGACTGGGACGCCGTAGATCGATTTTGAGTAGGTTGCCTCCTTCTGCATCCTGGCTTACCAGCAGTTCGCCGTCGCACACCAGATCGAAGACTGCGCGACGCGGTGCGTTATCTCCAAACTGTATGCGCGTTAGTAGAACCTCGAGATCGACCGTATCCGAGTTGGTCGCGAATTCGATGCGCACCCCGCTGGGCTGCGTGACCATCATCTCCATGAATACGGGTACTTGGGGCCTGGTCCAATCAGGTAGACGTCGCGGCGTGATGCCTTGCTCGGTTCTGTCGAAGTCTAATGCACCGGTGATTGATAGGGCCGAGTGTTCGAGATCGATTGCTTGCATGGCTGCCCCCACCTTGTTTATCCCCTGAAATGACTGTTCCGACGAGAATACATAGTATCTTACGAGCCATGGTGAAACCAAAAGCGGAACAAACCCGGGCTCAAAGGTTGCTGGCGGTTCTCGAGCTGCAGCAGATTGAGCAAAACCTCTATCTTGGAGACAACGAGAATCGTGGCGGTAATCGTCTATTTGGCGGCCAGGTGTTGGCGCAGGCGACGATGGCGGCTTCGCGAACGGTCGAAGGATTGAACGCCCACTCGTTGCATGCCTATTTCTTGAATGGCGGTAAATCGTCGATGCCCGTGCTCTACGAGGTCGAGCGAATTCGTGACGGGAAGAGCTTTTCCACGCGCCGGGTCGTGGCCGTGCAAGGCGGCGCTGCGATTTTCAATATGGATATTTCGTTCCAGGTGGAAGAAATCGGTTTCGAGCACGCGCATCCCATGCCGAATGTCCCATTGCCGGATGAACTGGAGGATGACGTAGCGGTCGGCGAGGCGCTTCAAGCAGCTGACAATCGGATGAGCCCTATGGCAAAAGTTCACCGGCCCTTCGAGATGCGTTCAGTATTTCGTTTGGGCAGTTCCGAGTGGGCCCGAGATCGATTTTGGGACCCGGTATGGATTCGGTTCCGAGAGTCCGTGGATGACCAGGACGCAGTGTTGGCACAGTGCCTCCTGGCATATGCGTCAGATATGGGCATGGTGTCCACGGCAAGTTTGCCGCATCGAAGTGAGATCTCGCGTAGCCAGTTGCAGATGGCAAGCTTGGACCATGCGCTGTGGATCCACCGGCCGGTGGCAATCAGTGAGTGGATGCTATTCCACAAACGCACCGCGTCGGCCGAGGCTTCGCGCGGCATGGTCCATGCGGATTTGTTTGCACTCGACGGTCGGTTGATCGCCTCGGTGACCCAAGAGGGTCTGCTGCGCCCGCCACGCGACGCTACCGCGGGGCGATAATTAACCAATCACGACGCTAGAAGTACTCGGTGTCGACTACCGATAGCTCAACGGCACGCGCCGCGCTGGCTATGAGCATTGCTGCCGCTTCGTCCCCCGTTAACGGGATATGGGTCGCATCGAGACGGGTTTGATTCCAGGTCGGATCGACTGACCGCCAGCGGCCGTCGGCATAGACCTCATTCCATGCGTGGAACATGAATGCCGGATTGCTGCCGTCTTTGTAAGCGAGGCCAAAGATGGTACGAGCTGGGAGCCCAATGGCGCGGGCAAGTGTTGTGAAGAGGTCCGCATAGTCAGTGCACTCACCACGACCTTGCTCGAGCGCTCGCAGCACGGATCCGGCCGGACGGTCTTCGGAGTAGCGCAGTCGTGAGTTTGCGAGATCGACCAGTTTGGCGATTTGCTGCTCGCTGTCGACTCCAAGTGCGCGTTGTGCCATCGTTTGGATCAAAGGGTGCGAGATTGGGTAGGTCAGCGTTTCGCCGATGAAATCATTGGCGTCGCCGCGACCCACTACAGGGCTGTGAAGCGAAGTGAATTCGTCTGGCAAGCGATGCAGATTGGCACTGCTATCCGGCTCGTAATGTAGACGCAGCGTCAGACTCTTCAGTTCGGTGTGATTTACTAGACGTTGATCGAGCCTGATTAAATAGCTTGTTTTTCGCTTGAGGCGGCTCAAGGCCAAAGCCGCATCACGGGAGCTTTCTGCGAAGTCGAATATTCCCGCCATGCTCAGAGACGTCGGATGGAAGTCGTGATTAAGCTGGGTGCGGGTCGTGGCAATCGGGGTCGCGTTCTCGATCAAGTAGCCCTCTGCGTTCTTTTGCACAACCCGATAAGTACGTCGGGTAACCTGTAATCGTTCGAAATCGACACTCTTGGCAACCTTTTCCGCCAAAGCTTGTGGTTCATCAGCATCCAGCCAAAGCTCAATCTCGAGAAAATCGCTGAGATTGAAATTCCAATCAAGGATCAGTTCGTTCGCCTCGTGGCCGCGCATTACGATGGCTCGGTAGTTGGCATCTTGTTTGGTAATCGATGTGCTCGATTCGATGCCGTCGCTGAAGTTTCGGTATTTAGCGGTTTGCAACGCGTGTGGTTCGGTAGCGTCGAAGACGAGCTGTTTATTTAGGTTTACCGGTTCGTTGGCGGCAAGTAAGAAGTTGGTGGTCGCGTCGAAGTGCCACGCGCCAGACTGGTCGCGATAGGTGTGATTATGCATGTAACCGACCTGGTCGCCTGCCAGCGAAATGCTGTACCACTTTTCGCCCAAAAAGCCGTATGCGAGTTTTGTCGTCGCGGAGGAGCTTTGCACGAGGACCCAGTCGACGCCCACGAGGAGTGCGAAGCCAATCGCCACGACCAAAACCCTTTGCGCGTTCAATATCCGCCCCTTGCTAACCACGCGCTATTGTAGGTGACGATTGGCGGGTAGTCGAAAGAACCGGTTGTTAGATCTTTTCCACAGTGGAAGGGTAGTGCAAGATGCGCATCCCGCTTGCGTCCTCATGCGTGCAAGGAAGAGGCGCGGGTTCAATTGGTTGAAGTGAGACGTTGCAGTGACGAAGCGTGCGAAAGAAAACCCGACGGATGAAGAAGCCATTGGCAATGACTTTATTCGCCAGCGAATTCGTAAGGACTTAAGCGAACGCCGTTTGGACGGCGGGGTTATCACGCGTTTTCCGCCTGAACCTAATGGTTTTCTACATATCGGCCATGCCAAAAGCATCTGTCTCAATTTTGGTGTAGCTGAAGAGTTTGATGGGTCTACCTACCTGCGCTTCGATGACACCAATCCAGTCAACGAAGACCAAGCGTACGTGCAGGCGATCATGGACGATGTCGAATGGCTCGGGTTTGAGTGGAAAGAGGTCACCTATGCATCAGACTATTTCGATCAGCTATATCAGTTTGCGGTTGAGTTGATACGGGACGGAAAAGCGTATGTGTGCAGTCTAACCGGCGAAGAAATACGGATTGGTCGGGGTACATTGTCTGAACCCGGCACCAATAGCGCATATCGGAATCGGCCAATCGCGGAGAATCTCGATGTGTTTACACGCATGTGCGCTGGCGAGTTTGCGGATGGCGAACATGTGTTGCGCCTGAAAATCGATATGGCGTCACCAAACATCAATTTACGCGATCCGATCATCTATAGGATTCGGCACGCGGCCCATCAGCGCACAGGTGATGCATGGTGCATCTATCCGATGTACGACTTTACCCACTGTATTTGCGATGCATTGGAAGGCATAAGCCATTCGTTGTGTACGCTCGAATTCGAAGATCATCGACCGCTTTATGATTGGGTGCTCAACAACATCAAAGTTAACTATCATCCCCCGCAAATTGAATTCTCGCGCTTGGGCCTCGAATACAGCGTTATGAGTAAGCGTTTGCTCAATCGATTGGTCGACGAAGAACTGGTTGGAGGTTGGGATGACCCACGCATGCCGACAATCGCCGGACTGCGCAGGCGCGGCGTAACGGCGGGCGCGATTCGTGACTTTTGCTCTCGCATTGGTGTGACGAAGCAAGACAATCGAATTGAAATGGAACTCCTCGAATTCTGCATACGCCGCGACCTTGAGGCGTCGGCCCCGCGTGGGATGGGCGTGCTTGAACCGCTAAAAGTGGTTGTTAGCAACTGGCCTGGCGACGAGATGATATTGACGGGGCCGTGGCATGCACAGAATGCGGAACTGGGTGAACGAGAATTGCCGTTCTCTGGGATGTTATACATCGAGCAATCTGATTTTAGTACGGCGCCGCCGAAAAAGTGGAAGCGCTTGGCGCCAGGCGAGATGGTGCGTTTGCGCTATGGCTTCATCATACGGTGTGATGAAGTAGTCGAAGACGAAAGCGGCAAGGTCGTGGAACTTCGTGTGACCTATTTCCCGGAATCCAGGAGCGGACAAGACACCAGTGGGTTGAAACCGCATGGGGTTATTCATTGGGTTAGCGCGGCCACCGCGGTACCTGTAGAGATCAGAACTTACGGCCGGTTGTTCAAAGTTAAGGAACCGGGCGGCGACACATTTACCGATGATATCGATCCTGATTCGATGACGTGCACCGACGGTTTCGTCGAGCCGGCGATCATGCCGCACGATGCGGTCGTGTTTCAGTTCGAGCGCCAAGGTTATTTTTGTCAGGATGGCGAGGATCCGGCGATTTTCCACAAAACGGTTTCTTTGCGCGAAGGCTTCTAGTTCGGGTAGCCTCCGTCATGCCAACCTCCGCCACGCCAACGAAGAACGACGTGCTGGCTGCGCGCGATCGCATTCGACAATACATAACGCAGACACCGCTGATGGCGAGTTCGCGCCTCTCCGAGATCTGCGGCATGGACGTGAAATTCAAGTGCGAAAACCTGCAAAAGAGTGGCTCGTTCAAATATCGGGGCGCAAGCAACGCAATCTTGGCGTTGTCCGATGATGAAAAGAAGCGGGGCGTCGCAACGCATAGTTCAGGCAACCACGGCAGCGCGCTGGCCGCCGTCGCGCAGCGCCTCGGCGTAACCGCGACGATCGTTGTACCGCGCGGGGCATCGGCGTTCAAACGTCGAGCGATCGAGCGTTACGGTGGCATCATCGTGGATTGTAGCGACACGCTAGACGAACGCGAAGCGAAGCTTGCCGAAGTGGTAGGTAGGAGCGATGCCGTATTCATCCCACCCTATGACGATCCAGCGATCATCGCGGGACAAGGCACTGTAGGACTTGAGATCGAGCAGTACGGCGATGCCGTGGACGAGGTATGGGTGCCGGTTGGTGGCGGCGGTCTTGCCGCTGGAACGGTGTTGGCCTGCGAGTCGGCACAAGTCGTCGGCGCTGAACCAGAATTGGCAGGCGACGCACATCAATCGCTTGTGGCGGGTGAACGGCAACCGGCAATGCCGCCGCTGACCTGCGCGGATGGATTGCGTACGGCACTTGGTAAACTCAACTTCCACTTACTCCAAGAATATGCGTTACCGATAAACCTGGTTGGCGAGTCTGAGATCATCGCTGCGCAGAAACTACTAATGTCGTGCTTAAAGCTCGTGATAGAAAGCTCGTCTGCGGTACCGTTTGCGGCGCTTATGAAATATGGAGCGGCGCGAACCGGCAGTGAGCGAGTGGTCATTGTCCTCACGGGTGGCAATGTCAATTTGGACGGTCTATAGGAGGTGTTGAATGCTTGAGCTGGGACCGAATTGCGAATGCTGCGACGTGGATCCTGCGCCGAACGGACAGGATGCATATATCTGTTCGTTCGAATGTACCTTCTGCGCAGACTGCAAATTACACTTTGCCGGGGTGTGTCCAATTTGTGGTGGCAATCTCGTCGCTAGCCCGGCCCGCCCCCTTCGCCCGTTGGCCGAGTTTCCTGGCGCAACCAAAAGGACTACAAAACCGCATGCCTGATCGAACTTGGTTTGGCCACCCACGTGGCCTCTATGTACTCTTTTTCGCCGAGATGTGGGAGCGTTTCAGTTTTTACGGCATGCGCGGTTTGTTGTTGCTGTACTTAACCAAGCACTGGCTTTTCAGCGACCAGATCGGCGCAGGCATCTATGCAAGCTACGGGTCCATGGTGTATCTGATGCCGGTCATCGGCGGGCTGGTTGCAGATAGGTTTCTTGGCTTCCGGCGCGCTGTGACGTTGGGCGCGGTGCTTTTGTGCTTGGGTCACCTCGGTATGGCGTTTGAAGGTACCCCGGCAGTTTTGACCGACGCGGGTATCGTGCGAGACGAGTTCGCGCTGCAGATACTGTATTTGTCCTTGGCGCTGATCATCGTGGGCGTGGGACTGTTGAAACCCAATATCTCGAGCATCGTCGGCGAGCTCTACGCTAACCAAGACGGGCGCCGGGATGCCGGTTTTACCATCTTCTATATGGGGATCAACTTAGGCGCCGTATTGGCTGCTTTGACGTGTGGCTATTTGGGCGAGACCTACGGTTGGGCTTACGGTTTTGGGCTGGCGGGTTTAGGAATGCTAGTTGGGTTAATCACATTCATTCGGGGTAAATCGCTGCTGGAAGGCAAGGGCGAGGCGCCGAGCGATGAGCGTTTGCAAAGTGTTAGCTTCGGGCTGACATTGCACCAGCGGATTATCGCAGGCGTGGTGGTGGCAGTGTGCGCCGCATGGTGGTTCATGCAACATCACACGGTGGTTGGGACATTGTTGACCTTGACCACCATCGGTGCGATAGGCGGCGTGTTGGTATACATATTTATGTCTTGCACGCCCGAAGAGCGAAAAAGCATGGGATTGCTGCTGTTCCTGACCGCGTACTCTGTGATTTTCTGGGCACTGTTTGAGCAAGCTGGGAGTTCTCTCAACCTCTTTGCCGATCGCAACGTAGATCGCACGCTGTTTGGTCTTTCAATGACGGCGTCGCAACTGCAGTTCTTCAACCCTGGCTTCATAATTCTGTTGGCGCCACTGTTCTCAGTGTTGTGGCAATGGCTTGCAAGTCGCGGCTGGGAGCCAAGTTCGTCAGCCAAGTTTGGGCTGGGCGTGCTGCAAGCAGGGTTGGGGTTTTTGTTGTTGGTTTATGGAATTGGTTTTGCTGACAGTCAAGGTCAGGTCGCCATGTGCTGGCTTGCGCTGGCGTATCTGATCCACACCACGGGTGAACTGTGTTTGTCGCCGGTCGGGTTGTCCATGGTGACGCGGCTTGCGGTCGCAAAGGTCGTCGGCCTGATGATGGGCGTGTGGTTCTTGGCGTCTTCAGTGGCTCACTATGTGGCCGGATTGATTGCCGGACTGGCAAGTGTCGAGGGTGGCGCGGGCGCCAATTCAGTAGATTCTTTGACGGTATATGCGGATACGTTCTATGTCGTTGGAATGGTTGGTGTGGTGACAGGCATCCTGCTGCTGTTGCTTGCGCCGCTTCTTACGCGCTGGGTTCGGCGTTGAGCTTTGTCGTTGGGTTTGCTGATGCTTGTCAAACCTGATTTAGCTGTTCGAAAAACTCGATGGCATAGCGATCGGCCCAACTGTCTAATCCCCAGCTCTCCAAGAACGCGCCGTGGCCGCCTCGATCAATCATTTCGAATTGCACAGAATTCGGCAGTCCCTGGTAGTGTGCGGCTGGAATGATCGGGTCGTCGTTCGTGGCGAGAACGTGTGCGTTGACGCCTTCGAGGGTACTTCCTGTCAAATCGTACGCCGCGAAATACTGATCCGTGTTGTCGAATGCGGTGTGATAGCGTACGAAATAATCGGTCAATGCACTGATTGAAGATAGTTCCATGGCCCTATCGAAGTTGTAACGATGAGGGAACGCTGCTTGTTTAGCGCGCCAAAGTTTGCGCCACTTGTGGACAAAATAACGTTGGTACACGAAGTTCTGGTCGATCTTCCACATCGTTTGTGCCGGTGAAAGGGCTGGACATATTGCCAACGTCGATATCGTTGGAACACGTTTCGCGACTCGCAGCGCGAAATTGCCCCCGAGCGAATAGCCGAGGACTCCCGAACCATGGTGGCCGAATTCAGCACATAGATGTTCGACCAACCTCACGACCTCATCGATTAGAGCGGAGTGAAATAAGCCTTCATTCAAGTGCGCCGTGTCACCATGGTCGCGGAGATTCATGCGTACGACAGAGAAACCGGCAGACCATAGGGATTTGGCGCTCGACAAGACGTAGGATGAATTAGAGCTGCCAAGCCAACCGGGAATGATGATGACCAATGGCGCGTCATCCCGAATGTGCTGGTGCACCATGAGCTTGACCCCGCCAAGCTCATAACATTGCGCATCGGCGACATCGCCGAAAACATCCTTGCGTATGTGCAGTATCTTTCTGCCGATGCTCGACAAGATTGTTTGGAGGTGCGGGTTTGCCATCCCCAGCGGTGCCTGGTAGGACTCTAGCGTAGGCATTCTTAGAGTTGGCCGTCCGAGAAGATGCGCTGTCCTTTGATGCCACGATCCGTTAATAGCGCAACGATGCCTTTATCACCGATGAAATGCGCAGCGCCCACGAGCACCATGTAGCTTCCACCAGCCGCTAAGTAGCCCTCAATCTTAGAGGCCATCCCGACGTTGCGTTGATCCATCAGTTGACGCAGGAACTCTGCGGATAACTCTGAAGCGGCGGCTTGCTCGTCGAATGCTGCTTGAAATGACTCATCGTCACCACTGAACCAAGCTGCCACAAGGTCCGCCATGAGCGGATCGAGTTCACCCCTCTGGTCGAGTGTGTCATTGACCATCTGGATCTGTGCATCCATGGGTTGATTCAGCAAAAGGTCGAGCTGGAACTCCATCGATTCAATCTCGCGGATTGTTTTGCCTGCGGCGCGGCCAGTGAAGTATTGCTCGACCCCCATCGCGGGGTCATAGCCGATTGTAGTGAAAGTGGCGACTCCTAACTGCTGGGTTACGAGTGCCGGTTTCAACATATCGAGTTGGGCGAGCGGAAAACCATATTGTGCGGCGACTGCACTCAAGCGAGTATAGAGGTCTGGGTCCAAGACCTGACCCAGGGTCTTGCCGTTTTCGAGCAAGCCGTATTGCATCAGCAAAGCCTGCATTTGTTGTGGGGTGTAGCGCGAGGTATCAACTTCCAACACCAAGTTGTCCGACAACGCAAACGCCTGTTCTAACTGCGCAGGCAAGGGGTATAGACCCTTTTTTAGAACGTGCACGGAACCGGCCAGATAGACTGTCGCAGTCGGCGACTCATAGTACCAAAGATACAGCGGATGGCGCGTATCAGGAATGCGTGCCCTGATGGATTTGGCCGGGGTGATTGTTTGACCGGCTAGACGAGTTATTTCGCAGTAGCCGGTTTGTGGGTACTGGGTGTTGCACTGTTGCAATGCAGCGCTTGCGGCTATCAGCAAATTGGATTGCCCGTGCACAACGATGGGAGCGTGCGGATGGGCAGAGTGGGTTGCCTGGGCGCCATAGTCGATTGTGGCTGCCTGAGTCGCTGCAGTTTCAGCAGCAACCCAGATAGGTGTGGTGATAGCTAGCAGAAACCACGCAATGTGGAAGTTGGGTCGGCAGCGGCTCGACAGACTGTGTTCTTCTAGAGTTTTCAGCGGCTCATTCCAGACCAAGATCTTCTGGCTCTTCGCCGGCTTCTCGCACGGCTTGCACGACAGCAGCCGCCACGTTGGCCAATACGTCGGTATCGGCGCCGCGAATGACTAGCGTGGTGCCGTAGCGTTCTTCGCGGAAAAATGGATAGCTGCCGATGTCGACGATGGGGAAACGTTCTTGAATCTCACCGAGGGTGGCCGCAATCTGGCTTTCGCCGAGAAAGGCGCGTACCGAATGGCTGCGCACAACATCGCCGGTGCGTAGTTCGCCGTCAAGCGATGACAACATCGCTTGCATGACCATAGGGATGCCTGCCATGACGTACACGTTGTCCATCGAAAATCCTTGTGGACCACCGGTCGGATTCTCGATCAGCTGCGCACCCTGGGGAACTCGGGCCATCAATAGACGCGAGGCCATGATGTCGTCTGGCGCGGGCCGCTGGCGGATGCGCTCCTCGATGGCTGGGTGCTGGGTGATGGGTACGCCAAATGCTTTGGCGATGCATACCGCGGTAATGTCGTCGTGCGTGGGGCCGATGCCACCAGTGGTGAAGACATAGTCGAACTCCGAACGAACCTCGTTGACCGTGGCGACGATGGTGTCCTCGACGTCCGGGATCGTGCGAGCGTGCCGAACTTGGATTCCCCAATCCCCGAGCGTGGTTGCTAGGTGGTTCAAATTGATGTCTTGAGTTCGGCCGGAGAGTATCTCATTGCCGATAATCAAGACACAGGCGGTAACAGCGTTCGTCATAGTAGCCCTCGATCGCGGTAGCTCTGGTGCACGCTGCATTTTACCGCCCACACCGTGCGCGGAACAGAGCTACTTGCGATCCAGAGTACGAAGCGTCTGGACCGAAACGCGCGTTTCGCGGCTTCAGAGGGTGTCGCAAAACACCCTCTAAAGCACTTTTTTCCACTCCGCTGCGCATTTCCATGTGCCCATTTGACCTAAAATCAACCGCTTAGCAGTGGTCGCTTTTGCTTGGCCATCCTGGCCAGAACTTAGAGGCTGTTTAACGACACCCTCTTTAAGCAGCTGCCACAGAGTTTTGCGACACCCCCCTTTAGCGGCGATTTTCGATGACCGTGAGCGGCTCGGAGCCTCTGTTTCTGCAGGCTAAGATCGCGGTTGAGGAGCAATCTCAAAAAATGGAACTAAGTCGCTTTTACTACTCTGAATTTGGTCAACAAGGTGTTCATGTGACCAAGGCCACAGAATCAAGCAATCCCTGATCCTTTCGGCGATTGGGTCACAGGTTTCACAATGTACTTACATACACTCGAATCCTATGCGCTACATCAGGGAGATGCGCGCCGGGGATGATTAAACGCCAAACGAAGTTCCACGAGGAGTTAGGCGAATGGGATTTGAGAGAGAGACTACCGGCGCGAGCCGGAAACGCCTTGCTGCAGCCAGCATAATATTGAGCATCGTCCTTGCGGCGTGCTCGAGTGGGAGCGAAGACGGCTCATCTAATGAGTTGCTGGGCGTATTTCAAATAACGGGAAGCATCGGTGACGGACCGGTCGTCGATGCTGAAATCAGATTGATCGATGCCGAAGGCAACTTGGTCGGCACGGCCATGAGTGACGCACAAGCTAACTACACATTCGAGGTGCCGGTTGCAACGCCGATGCCGGTGAGTTTGTATGTTTCTGGCGGCGTGGACCTGGTGACGGGCAGAGCGCCGGATTTCGAATTAGTGTCATTGGTCAACAGTGTGGGTGAACAGACGGTCAACGTCTCGCCGCTCAGCACGTTGGTGGCGAGAGCCAGCGATTGTGCCGCAGATTCAAGTTCGGAGAAGATCGATGAGCTCTGGGGTGCGTTGGCCGATCATTTCGACCTTGGCTTTGCGTCTTCAGCGTTAGGCAACCCCATGAGCGATCAAATCGACGAGACGAACGTGGCGGCCGTGGTGCTTGCTAACGAAGCGCTCGGCGAAATGATTCGGCGCACGGGTCAGGCGCTGCAAGCTGACGGGATCAGTTTGGATGCCGTGAATGACACATTAGCATGTGATCTTGCTGACGGTGCGATAGACGGGGTGACGTTGAATCGGCGTCTTAACGATAGTCGGATTTTGGGCGCAGCGGCAGCTGCTGAAGCCGCTGTCCGGCTCGAGGTCATAGCCGGTCGATTGGAAGTTGACGGTATGGATGCTACCGTGGCGATGAACGCCTCGATCGCAACGATCATGCCTGAAAGCAATGGCATTGACGTCAACGACGTCAGTATCGGTCAGAGCGGTATCAACCGAACGATCGAGACGTTGGCGTTGTTGCACAGCGTCTACGACGACGATGAATTGTCTGATTTGATCAGTCTGCTGGACGACGCCTCGCCAGATAATGTGCGCACAGCGGTTGATTCTGCGCTCGACGCGGGCGTGCAAAATACCGTGCGAGGCTTGTCCGAGCGTTTAGCGTTAGCATCTGATCAGCAGTTGCAATATTTGCAAGACGGCATGCTTGAGCAGACGAACGCGAACCCTCCAGTGATTTCTTTCGCGGCCAATCAGAGCGAAGTAGCTTTTGGCGGATCGACGAGCTTGAGTTGGGCGACGAGTGGCGCGGATCATTGCCTTGCCGAGGGTGATTGGCAAGGCGAAGTCGCAGTAGATGGACTATTTCAGACCGGTGGCTTGTCTTCATCAAGGTCATACACCTTGGTATGTACGGGTCTGGGTGGAGTCAGTCGGGCAAGTACGTCGGTGAATGTACTCGGCCAAGAACCTGCGCCTGAGCCGGAACCTGCGCCCGAGCCCGAGCCGGTACCGGATCCGCCATCGGTCGATTTCTCAATTGACAACAGTGTCGTTGATGCCGGTAGCAGCGTGCAACTGACCTGGAGTTCGCAAAACGCCGCGTCATGTAGCGCATCTGGCGGATGGTCGGGTGGCAAAGGCGCCAGTGGCAGCGAAGTGATTGGACCGATCAACGCTAGCGTGACGTTCACTATCACCTGTTCGCAAGGTAACCAGAATGCCGTGTCATTTCTCAGCGCGACTGCGATGGGCGAATTGCAGATCAGCTGGCAGGCGCCAATTGAGAATACTGACGGTACGCTAATCGCTGGCGTAGCTAACTATCGGATCCACACTGGTAGAGTGTCCGGTCAATACGATGACGATGATCTGATCGGTGGCAACCTAACGAGCTATATGATGGCCGCTGAGGTTGGCAGACACTACGTTGCCATGACTGCGATCAACACCAACGGTGAAGAGAGCGGGATGTCCAACGAAGTGTTCCGCGTCGCCGAGTAGGCTAGGAGTGCATGGTTTGGCGTGGCTGGAAGCGGCTGCGCCAAACCTTGCAACTCTTCCTTTCTAAAGCGCAACTCTAGTCGCTTGGCTCCATCAGAGAGTAGGTCAGACTGAACGTCCCCAACAATTCCTCGTAATTTCTGCGGGGAGAACCTACAGGGTCAGGGTTGTCGCTTTCGCGCTCTATGTAGCTGATGCCGAGGGCTATCTCTAAACGTCGACCAACGTCCCGCGTGAGCCGTATCCGGCCCCTCGTCTCTTCGACTTCCTCGTTTTGATCAGTGTAGTCCTGGGTCCGCGACTCAAATGAGGCGGCCAGCCGCATACGCGGCGAGAGTGCTCGACTAAAGGTAAACCGAATGCCGGAGTTTTCGCTGTCGCGTAACACGTCTTCGTAGTCTTCGTCATTGTTGAATAGCATCAGATCAAGACTATTCGGACCGATTATTTGCGCGATGCTGATTTCTTGCCGGGAAATGTCGATAGCTCGCTGGTAGTTGAAAGGAGGTTGTTGAAGTTCTCACTAAACTCGGGGGTGCCTGAGCTCAATGCGCTGGTTTGGTCGCCAATGGCACGAACTGCAGCGATGCTGATTGCGGTATTTGGCCGTGCTTGCCAATCGAGCGATAGATCGTAAATCGATCCATCAACGTCTTCTCGACCTAAATCGTGCTCGCTCTGGTTGTATCCGCCCATGACCGATAGTTCCAAATCGTTAGCGGAGCGCGTCCAAATCACTTGACCAACGGTAGCTTCCAGTTCAGGCGTGAGCGGGTCGTCATATTCGGTTTGCCGGCTGATCGCTTCGAAGGCCAGCTCGTTGGTCGTAGACGTGACGAGTTTGTAGCGCGCCGTTAAATCGTGAGTGGTTGAGTCGTTGCCAGTTACTTCATTCGAGCGGTCGCCATTTAGGTATTGCAATTGTAATTCGTCATCACCACGAGTGCGAAACCTTAAGATGGGCCCAGCCAGGGTGTTGCTGACTACTTGTCGGTTGTTCGGCGTGTTCGGATCGATGGATTCGATTGGCGTTTCAGTACGGCTATTGCTCACCGTGAAATCCAAGCGGTGGGGTAGCGCGTTCCAAAGCAGGGTGGCGCGCCCCGTCGTTGCATTTTCGTCCTCGAACGAGTCCTCTTGATAGAAACGACGCTCGAATTCGTAGTTTGCGTCTAGGGTCAACGATGGCGTGCTATGGGTAGCACCGACGTTGAATCCCGGTCGATGGATCCACTCTTCGACTTCGTTCGTTGGGGTCTGTTTTGAGTTGGTCGAGTAGTCCGACTCCACATCTATGTTTGCGGTTAGATCGAGTGCCAAGGTCGCCGCAGGAAGCCAGCCAACTAGGGAAATGGGGTAGATGAGATTGCGTTTCATCAAAATGCTCGCTCGGGCACCGTGATTACATCGCCAGGTGCTAGGTTAAAGTTGGTGCGCATATCGCCTTGATTGAGAATACCCTTGAGGTCGACGTCGATGCGCTCACCGTTCGTTCGGAAAAGCGCCGCCTTGGAAGGGTTGGCGAATTCGGTCAAGCCACCAGCTTCGAGAACGACGTCGAGCACGGTCATACCTTGGCGATAGGGCGCAGATAGGGGTGGGTTGACAGCGCCCGTCACGCGAACGCGCGAGCGATATTGATCACTGCCCATATCCGTCACGATGACGGTTACGTAAGGGTCACGGATGTACTTTGCCAACCGCTCAGTGATCGTTGCCTTTACTTCATCAGGTGTTTTGTTTCCAACAGCGACGTCGCCAGCCAAAGGCGTGCTGATCTTGCCGTCGGGTCGGACCGGTGACGCTCAAATCGTCGTTGCGCCATACACTTATGTTTAGCGTGTCGCCGACACCGATGCGGTACTCATCGGCAAAGTCTGCGGTGACTGGTTGAGTTGTGGGCGGCGGAGCGGTACCGGTTGCACAACCGATTACGCCGAAAGCAACGGTAAGGATAGCCAAACCGCGTACGAGTAATTGTGCAAGGGTTCATTCGTTTGAGGACATTAGTGGGGTTCCTCCGACTAGCGTTGGCCATGAACGTGCGGCGATCATACCTGCTTTTTTCCATGGTTGTGGCTAGGTTTCGTAAGGTGTTTACAAATGCTGACAAGCAAGCCACATCGACGAACAATGCGGTCACAGTATTCTCCCAGAGTCTGTAGCAAACTTGCGTACTCACTCTGTTGGTGTATCAAAGTTGGTATATCGAAACAGGGCACTTAACGGGGGGCGGCGCAAATGAAAACCAGTATTGCCAAAGCTTTAGAGCACACACCGGATGCTATGAAACACGCCTTCGAACAGAGGCAACAAGTGCGTCTGCATCGATCAAGGCGAAAAAATGAACGCCCCGGTTCTTGGTCGCGCAGCAACCGCGTATTCGAATCACAAGGTAAGTGGTTCTTCCATACGCGTGAGGGGATCGATTTGGGTCCATATACTTGTCAACTCGACGCGCAGCTTGTGTTGGATATGTTGACTACCCGGCTACGACGGGCGCCAACAAAGTCGTGCGGCGCATTGATTCGCAGCGAAATGCTCAATGCCGGATCGGCCCCGGGAGCGCTGAACTCCCCATCATTCACGGACTATTTGGTTGAGGTAGGGGGTATAGAAATATTGCGTAGGACGACCCCTCCGTGTCGGCGCGTTAGCGGATGGTCGTAGGTTTACAGTTTTGGCGGTGTCGCCTTGCGAACCGTGGTCATAAGCCGATCATGCTGACCTCTACATGATCAGCTATTGGCCCCGGAAGAGTGGGGTTCTCTTTTCTCGGAAGGCGCTCCGTCCTTCTTTATAGTCATCGCTGTCAAAGCAGTTATTGACAAGATTATTAACAATATTGACCTCCTCCTCGCGGCCGTTTCTTTCCCAAGCGTTCATTGCCGCTTTGGCCGCTTTCACCGTCAACGGGGCATTCCCGGCAATCCGTTTGGCGTAGTCGATACAGACGTCTTCGATGGTTTCTCTAGACTCAACGAAGTTGATTAGGCCAATGCGCTGGGCTTCGTCGGCTTGCATAAAGCGTGCTGAGAACATGATGTCGCGTGCGCTGCTTGGGCCCACAATGCGTGCGAGCTTGGCCAACCCCTCGTATTCGTAGCCCAGACCAAGCTTGGCTGCCGGAATCCCGAATCTGGAATCGGGGGTTGCGAATCGCACGTCCGCCGCAAGTGCTGTGGCGAGTCCACCACCAATGCAATACCCCTCGATTAGACCGATGAGCGGTTTGTCGAGCTTTGCAAGCCACATCGACCCCCGACCGGCGACCTTACCGTAAGATTGCTGCTGCTCGACATTTGCCCGTTTGGCGTCAAATTCGGAAATGTCAGCGCCGGATACGAAGGCCTTGCCGCCGGCTCCGCGCATCACGACGACTCTGATCTCTTCATTCGTCGCGTAGTGTTCAATGATGTCGCCGATGCCCTGCCACATTTCTAACGATAAGGCGTTATGCCGCGCCGGATTGTTGAAGATCATCCAACCAATGCCGTCCTCAACATGGGCTTGCATGCGTTCGGTCTTGAGATCCAGTTCCATCAGAGTGTCCTAATTGTTCATGTCGAGAGGTGGGGCAAGCCAGTTTGCTTAGCGATGTGAGCGGCACGTTCAAGTGTACGCTTAGCTCGGGTCAGGTGCGGGACGTCGACCATTTTGCCTTCGAAGGTGATGGCCATGAGACCCTCTTTCTCAGCCTCGCGAAAGGCTTCGACGAGCCGGTTGGCTTCGTCGATTTCAGCCGCGCCGGGCGAGAAGGCTTCGTTGACGATATCGATCTGGGCCGGATGAATTGTGATCTTGCCGGTGTAACCCATCCACGCCGCTTCTTGACATTCGGCCCGTAACCCTACGTCGTCTTTGAAGTCCGTGTACACCGTGTCCATGGCCTGGACGTTGGCTGCTGCTGCACTTATCAAGGTCATGTTGCGGCAATGTTTGTAGATGTCGAGAAACGAACCATCCGGGCGTCGATTACGCGGTGCACCGAGTGCGGCCGATAGGTCTTCGGCGCCCCACGACAAACACACCACTCGCTCGCACTGGGTTAGGGTCGGTAGATTGATGATTGAGAGCGGCGTTTCGGTCGTGATCAAGATAAGTCCGACACCGAGGTCGCTGTGACCATACTCGGCTTCCCATTTCGATAACTCGGCACTTATGGTTTGCAACTCGTCGAGGGTAGAGATTTTTGGCACGACATAGGCGTCCGGCGGATGCCGCATCGTGACTTCGAGATCCTGCAAACCCCATGGGGTATCTAACGGATTCATACGTACCGTGCGTTCTTTGCCTTTGAAATCGACTGTGCCCAGCCAGTCGGCAACGATGTTGCGGGCCTCGTCTTTGCGATCCGGGGTGACAGCATCCTCAAGATCTAAAATCAAGCAATCCGCGTTCGTCGCGATGGACTTATCGAGCATTTTTTTATTCGCGCCCGGTACGAAATGGGCGGACCGACGCACGCGGCGTTTGTCAATCATGCGGGCTGCCTCATCATCATTCCGCCGCGGATGCACGAACAGACCACTTCGTCGTGCTGATTCTTGGCGACGTGTTCGAATGTGACGATGCCGCGATCGGGTTTGGTCTTGCTTTCTCGTTTGTCGAGGATGGTCGTGCTTGCCGTCAGTGTGTCACCAATAAATACTGGGTTTGGAAACGTCGTTTTGTCGAAGCCAAGATTACCGAGCGTCGTGCCGAGCGTCGTATCGGCGACCGACAGCCCAACGAGCAAGCCTAACGTGAAGATACTATTCACCAAAATCTGTCCGTGGATACTGTTGCGTGCGAATTCTGCATCCAAATGCAACGGCTGAGGGTTGAGAGTCAGCGTCGTGATCAGTAAGTTGTCGGTTTCAGTGACCGTGCGACTTGGTTGGTGGATGAAGGTATCCCCAACGATGAGTTCCTCGAAGTATTTGCCTGGCATATGATCCTCCCGAGCGGGAAAGGTATCATATTCGGCGGCATTTCTATGCGGGGTAAACGCGCTGCATGGCGATTCGCGAAAGCACAACCGATCGCACAAACGAAGGAAGGGTGGGACAACCATGGATTTTGAACTGACAAACGAACAACATCTGATCAAAGAGTCGGTCACTAAGTTGTGCCAGGACTACCCTGACGAGTATTGGTCGCAAAGAGACAAAGCGCATGAATTTCCATGGGATTTTTACGCGGCCATGGCACAAGCGGGATGGTTAGGCATTGCCATTCCCGAAGCCTATGGCGGCAGTGGTCGTGGAATCACCGAGGCGAGTTTAGTGTTGGAAGAGGTGGCAGCGAGTGGTGCGGCGATGAATGGAGCGACGGCCCTGCACTTGTCGATCTTCGGTATGCACCCGGTTGTCAAGTACGGCACGGAAGAAATGAAGCAAAAATATCTGCCACGTGTAGCCAGCGGCGAGTTGCACGTTGCGTTTGGGGTGACTGAGCCTGACGCTGGTACCGATACAACATCGATCACAACTGCGGCGCGCTTGGACGGTGATCATTACATCGTCAAAGGACGAAAGGTTTGGACCACTAAAGCGCTGCAATCCGAAAAAGTACTCCTGTTAGTACGAACGACTGCCAAAGACAAAGTTGCGCGCCGCACCGAAGGCATGACCTTGTTGCTCGCGGACCTGCAACGCGACGAAGTGGCGATATCTCCGATCGATAAGCTAGGACGCAACGCAGTCGCCACATGCGAAGTGGTCTACGACAACTTGCGTGTTGAGGTGGGTGACCGGGTCGGCGAGGAAGGCAAGGGGTTCCGTTACCTCTTGGACGGGTTGAATGCGGAACGGATCCTCATTGCGTCCGAAGCGTTGGGCATTGGCCGGGTGGCACTCAAACGAGCAGTCGATTACGCCAATGAGCGGGTGGTCTTCAACCGGCCGATTGGCAAGAACCAAGGCATCGCGTTTCCGCTGGCCGAAGCCAGGATGAGGTTGGATGCGGCGGAGCTGATGATCCGCAAAGCGTCGTGGCTGATCGACCAAGGTCAACCCTGTGGAGCCGAGGCGAACATGGCGAAATGGCTAGCTGCAGACGCGGCTTTCTTCGCAGCAGACCGGGCGGTGCAGACACTTGGTGGATTTGGCTATGCGACGGAATATCACGTCGAGCGCTACTGGCGTGAGGCACGCCTTATGAAGATCGCGCCGATCTCGCAAGAAATGGTGCAGAACTTCGTCTCCGAGCACGTTCTAGGCCTGCCCAAGTCATACTAGACGTCGATTGCGCACGGAGTTGGCATAGCCAACTCCCAAAACCAACGCGTAGCGTTGGTTAGCGTCAGAGGCGTTTCTTTTTGTTCGTGACGTAGTCGACGAGGATGTATTCCCCAAGCTGCTCCGGCGAGGTGTAGAACACTCGTCCGCCGTTAATGCGGGCGACTTCTTGCATGAAAGCGCGTAGATCAGGGCTCGACTCCAACATGAAGGTGTTGATCGCGATGCCCTTGGTTGTGCAGCGCTTGACCGCGCGGAACGTTGCGCGAATCGTTTGTGGTGTCGGGGGGTAGTGGAATACGTGTTGACCATTTTCCAAATGGGCGGTTGGTTCACCGTCGGAGATCATGATGATTTGCTTACTGCCCGCTGAATGCTTGGCGAGCAATCGTTCTGCCAACAGCAATGCGTGCTGCATATTCGTGCCGAGCTCGTATTCATCCCATTGCAGGAAGGGAAGATCTTTGGGCTTTAGTTCTTTCGCGCGTGCGGCAAAACCAATGATGTAGAAGCTGTCTTTCGGATACTGACTGGTGATGAGGTTGTGCAATGCAAGGGCGACCTTTTTCGCCGCTTGAAACGATCCGCGCAATGCCATGGACCAGGATAAATCCACCAACATAGCCGTCGCTGTAGAGGTGATGAGTTCGCTTCGGTAGATCTCAAAATCATCCGGTTGTAGGGCTACCGGTGTGCCCGGGCCGTTGCGGTCGATGGCATTGCGAAGGGTACGCGGCATGTGCAGGTGGAACGGATCACCAAACTCGTACGCTTTAGTTTCTTCAACACGTTCACCGAACCGGCCTTCCTCTGGTATGGCATGGTTGCCGAGACTCTGGCGCTTTAGACGCTGGTAGATCTCGCCTAGCGCCTTTTGCCCGATCATGCGCGACCCAAGTGGCGTGAGCTCCCACTTGTTGTCGTCGGTGGACCGGACATAACCCGATTCTTCCAACATTTTCATCAGTTTTTCGAGTTCTTCGAGCTGCTCGGTTTCTTCGTCGCCCATGACGTCGCGTAGCAGATCTTTATCGATACGCTCGATTTCGCCACGTCGCTCAGCATCTTGCATCTGCCCCAAGAGATCGTCCACCTCGTGCATTTCCTGCATAAGACGCATGGCTTCTTCGAGTGAGACGTTTTCATCCCCACTGAATTGGTAGCGTTGCCCGTCCCCGAGGAAATCGAGTTCTTTGGCAAGCTTCATCATCTCCGCTTCCAGTTCCGGGTCGTCAAACCGGCCGCTGATCATCGATTGCATTGCTTGGCGTTGGTCCGGGGACATTGAGTTCAGCAACGATTTTGCAGCTGCCATCTGCTGTTGCATTTGTTCGAGCAGTTCGTCGAGGTTCTGTGGCGGGTTGTCGCCGAACATGTCGCCGAATTCCTTCATGAATTCATCGAACCCAGGATCTTCGTCAGCGATCTTTTTCACCAACATTTCATTCAGCGCCTTCATCATCTCCTTCATGCGCTGAATGTCGCCGTCTGACAGGTTATTGACCATGTTCTCGATGTCGTTGAAGAACATATTGGTCATGTGCTTTTTGAGCTCGTTCAATAGCTCGATGAATTTTCGTTGCGCATCGGGATTGATAAACTCGAACTTTTCTAATGTCCGTATCTGTGCACCGATGTCGTCCGGGAGTTCATCGAGGACTTGCTCGTTACGCTCCGCAATGTCTTTCAACAAAGTATCGGAAAAATTGTCCGCGTCCTCTGCCTTTTGCTTCCACTCCTCGATTCGGTCGCGCTCCATTTGCACGATCTCTTCGAGGCGTTCGCGGAAATCTTCAAAAATTGAATCCAGATTGAAGCGTTCGAGCTGGCGCTGCTTTTGCTCCCTAAGCTGCTGGATCATGTCCCGTAACCCTTGCATGTAGCCGCCTTCGGGCAGCTCCATCCCGCGGGACAGGAGGTTCTTCATCGCCCACCGCAAGTCGCCATATTCCATGAGGTCGTCTGTGAGTGTGCTCATGACCGATTCGGCGCCCCAACTCGACTGTTGTGAGCCGTCCCAGGCGCTAAAGCGATGTCGGCGATTGAGTGGCATGGGTTAGCTCGAGTAGGTCGCGCGACCGGAGACGGAGTGTTTGTTGAGGAGCTTGTTCAAGTGCAGGCCTTCCAACATGAATTCGACCTCGGAGGCGCGTGTGCCGGGTGTGGTGCTCGTTAACCGATCGGCCATGCCGGGTATTTTGTCTACGATGGCGGCGTAATCCTCGGCGTAGACGGCTTCACCGATTTCAATCGTTAGGCCTTCATCGAAGGCATTGGCAATCGGCTCCAGGTCATTCAGTTTGTGGCTGCGGTCAAATACGGCTTTGGTGGCAGCCTGCAAGATCCGGTCGGTGATTTTGTCCTCTTGGCCCTCCTCCATGGCTTCAAACTCGACTTTGCCTTGTAATGAAGGTGCCATAAATTCAAGATCGGAGATGCGCGGCACTACCTCGGTTTCGCCGAGCACGAGCGCACGGCGGAACGCATTGGCAACAAGGGTTTCAAAGTTGCTGATCGACGCGCGGACGGATACGCCTGAGCGTTGATTCAAATCTGGTGAACGTCGTGCGTGGTGGGTCACTTCGGCAACGATGTCCTTCATAAAATCGGGCACGGTGACTTGAAAACCTGATAGTGCGAGGACGTTGGCTTCCTGCTCGATGATGGCGATCTCTTGTTCAATCGTCTCAGGATAGTGGGTGCGAATCTGCGCGCCATAGCGGTCTTTGAGAGGCGTGATGATGCGCCCGCGATTGGTGTAGTCCTCCGGGTTTGCAGTGGCGACGATAAAGGCGTCTATTGGCAGCCGCACTTGGTGACCACGTATCTGAACATCCCGTTCTTCTAACAAATTAAGTAAGCCGACTTGAATTCGCTCGGAAAGATCCGGCAGTTCGTTTATTGCGAAGATGCCGTGGTTGAGACGCGGCACCAGACCATAGTGCAGGGTCAGTTCATCTGAGAGGTAGCGACCTTCCGCAACCTTGATTGGGTCGATTTCACCGATGATATCGGCAATCGTAATATCAGGTGTGGCGAGCTTTTCGCCGAAACGATCGTCGCGATGCGCCCAATCGATGGGCGCATCGTCGCCCTGTTCGGCGATGAGGTCTTTCCCGGCTCGGCTGATGGGATTGAGTGGGTCTTCGGGAATCTCTGTGCCGACTAAGCGTGGGCTCCACTCATCTAGCAACGTAGTAAGACTGCGTACGATGCGCGATTTTGCTTGGCCGCGCTCGCCCAGAAATATGATGTCCTGGCACCCGAGTAAGGCGTTTACGATTTGCGGGACAACAGTACCTTCATAACCGATGATGCCAGGAAACAGTGGCTCGGCTTGAGTGAGTTTGAATATTAGGTTTTTGCGGAGCTCTTCTTTGACCGGTATCAGGCGATAATTTGAATCTCTAAGCTCCCCTACGGTACGCGCTTCAGGCTTCGCACTGCGTTGACTTGTTACATCCGTCACGACTGTTGCAATCCCTCTACGTAGTCACTTCAGCATACGTTGGATAGGCAGTAGGTGCTAGAGCAGTCCCGAAATTCGTCGCGGGAGCGCTGCTATGAGATCGGCTTCGACCCAAGGATTGTTTTAGCCACTGGGTGTTGCGGGGACTCGGGTGGGGTAGCGGAATGAGGTTCGGCCAATGGTCGCGCCACTGTCCTACGATCTCGGTTAGGGTGCTCTGTTTTGCGGGTTTGAGGTGCCAGTCGATCGCATAACAGCCGATTGCTATTGTGAGCTCGACCTTCGTTAGATGGCTGAGAAGCGCATCCCGCCACGTTGCCGCGCATTCGGGTCTCGGGGGTAGGTCGCCACCGCGACCGCGTCCCGGGTAGCAGAAACCCATCGGAAGTAGCGCGATTTTGCTTGAGTCGTAGAATGTGGTTTCGTCTACACTCATCCATTGTCGCAAGCGCACGCCGCTAGGGTCGGTGAAGGGCACGCCACTCGCGTACCGCCGTCCCCGTTGCTTGGCCCACAATCATGATCACGGCTCGTGGGGCTACCTGCAAGAGCGGGCGTGGACCAAGCGGTAAATGCTCCGCGCAAATCGTGCAGGCTTGCACGTCTTCCACAAATTGGATGAACGATTGATTATTCTTGGCCATCCTAAAAGTCCCGAAATTGAGTCGCGCCCCGCTTGAGATCACGCGTGACGAATTTACGTAGCCCACGCGCCACGCTTGCAGGGTCTGCATTGGTGAGCACGGGCTCGCCGACCCGCATTGCGTAGCGTTGTCCGGTCTTGTTGAGCAATTCGCGAAAAAGCGTCATGTCTTTCAACTCGGTGTTCAATAACCAGAGCAAATAATACACCGCACTGTTGTGGCCACGAATGTGCATGGGAATGATAGGACACGCATACTTTTGCGCAAGGCTCACCCCAGTGCTCGTCCAGGGGCGCTCGATTAAACCGAGTGGTGTTGGTCTGGCGAGCCGTCCGGACGGGAAGATCACAACTAATCTTCCATCGTGAAACGCGCGCAGCATGTTGCGTACGGTTTCTCGACTCTTCGCGTGCGTACGCTTGTCATCGGCCCACTCAACGGGAATGATTATGTCCGTCAAGCTAGGGACACAGCGCACGGCGTCGCGATTTGCAAAGAAACACACATCGGGCCGGATCTCGCGAACCGAGTCATAAACTGCAATACCATCGGCGATACCCGCCGGATGATTGGGCATTAATATGGCGCTACCCGAGCGAGGTATGTGCTCACGGCCAGTGATGCGAACCTGCAAACTGAGGCGTGCTCTCAAATGTTCGAAAATCTCGCGGCCGCTCATGCCCTGAACGTGGTCCACGAGATCAATCGTCTCCTGATAGCCGAGTATCGGATACAGATGCTTCTGCACCAAGCGCCACAATCGAGGCCGGCGCATCAGCTTGGTGGCACGTTCCTCGATTAAGGTGTCGACGATATGAGGCATTGTTCGATGAACTGGCACACAGCCGTGTCGAAGCCAGGCGTATCTTCCATGTTTACGGCGTGGCCGGCATCCAATGACACGACCTGCAGATTAGACATATTGTCGAGCGCCCAATCTTTGAGCGCCTGAAATCGCCGCTCTCGCGTGCCGAAACACAGTAAGGCAGGGCGCGGGTTTACATGAGCGATGTCGCGAATGCTTGCGTACGGCGAGGTCTCACGCATCGCGTTGGCGACCCCCACGGGATCCAAGGATCTTGCGTCATGCACGAGCGCGTTATAAACCGACGAGGGTAGTTTTTTGGCACGGCGGGGGTGGACCGCGATTCGATCGATTGCGGCTAGTCCGCCTTGCTCGATTGCCTGCGCGCTTTGTTCGGCCGATTCGCGCCAACCTGCGGCCAGCTCATGATCGGCAAAGCCCGAGGAGGAGTTGGTCATGATATGTCCGTAGACATGCTCGGCGTGGTCGTATGCATAGCGAGCGGTCAAGCCGGCGCCTAATGAATAGCCGCAAACGAACCACTGCTCGGAACCGAGTTCACAACGAATTGCTTCAAATTGTCGAACGTAGGCGGGCGGAGAATAGAGGTCGCGCTGCGGTGGAGCCGGAGATTGGCCATGCCCCCACAGCTCGGCAGTGACCGGTTGGCAAACCTCTCCCAGGGCGGCCAGGTTGGGTTGCCACTGACTGGCCGAAGAGAGAAAGCCATGGACCAACAATAAGTAGGGTCCTTGGCCCGGATGGACGGAATAAGCGAGTCGGTACAAGCGAGCTATGTCAGGCAGTTGTCGGACTCAATGCTAACACGCGACGTTCGGTGGTATTATCAACAAACTAGTCCAGGTGAGAAACTAAATGGCTTATGACATCGTCATCAAGAACGGCACAGTTGTCGATGGCTCTGGTGGCGCGCGTTATCGTGCAGACGTTGCCGTGCAAGATGGCAAGATTGCCGCCATCGGCCGCATCAATGAAAAAGCCAAGCGCACAATCGACGCCGAGGGGCACATAGTTTCCCCGGGTTTTGTCGACGGCCATACGCACATGGACGCGCAGGTTTTCTGGGATCCGATTGGCTCATGTTCTTGTTACCACGGCGTCACCAGCGTGGTCATGGGCAATTGCGGTTTTACCCTCGCACCGTGTAAGCAAGAAGATGCGGACTTGGTTTTTCGCAATCTAGAGCGTGCTGAAGATATATCCCGTGACGCGATGCTTGCCGGCATCGAATGGCGTTGGGAAACCTTTCCGCAGTATCTGGATGTGCTCGATGGCCTAGAGAAAGGCATCAATTACGCTGGGTACATTGGACACTCTGCTTTGCGTACTTACGTGATGGGCGAACGTGCCTTCGAAGACGAAGCGAGTGATGACGACGTTAAAGCGATGCAGAATATTGCCAAAGAGGCCGTTACGGCCGGCGCAGTAGGGTTCTCCACGTCGCGTACGTTTAACCACATTACGGCCGATGATCGCCCGGTTGCTAGCCGGCTTGCAAATTGGCAAGAGGTTCGAGCGATCGTCAACGCCGTTGGCGAAACGGGCAAAGGTATTTTTGAGATTGCGGGCGAGTCGGTTGGGAGGGACCCTGAACGAATTCGCGAGTATCACGAGCGTCTGCGTGATTTGGCCGTAGAGTCAGGTGTAACTCAGACGTGGGGCATGTTTAGCTCACGAGCGGCGCCCGACTATTGGCGTCCGTATTTTGATCTACTCGATGAAACCGCCGCAGCCGGGGGCCGAATGTATGCTCAGGTGCACAGTCGAGCGTTGAGTAGTTTGTTGTCTTTCGAAAGCAACACGCCGTTTGACACTTGGGATGTGTGGTGCGATATCCGAGCGCTGCCGCTGGCTGAACAGGTAGCCAAGCTGCATGACCCTGACCTCAAAGCCAAATTGGTCGAGGTGGCGAGTCAAGAATATAAAGGCCCGAGGATTGTCGGTGCAGAACCCAGACCGCCATCGTGGGATTACGTGTATGCGATGGACGACATGGTGTACGACAAACCATCGATCGGAGAAATCGCCCGGCAGAAAGGTGTGAACCCTGTAGAACTGATGATCGACTTGGCGCTTGAGCACGACCTCAAGCTGTTTTTCCGGCAGCCGTTAGCGAACGAGAATATGGATCAGGTTATCGAGATGATTAAACATCCTCGATCGGTGGTGACTTTTTCCGATTCTGGCGCGCACGTATCACAGATCATGGATAGCTCGCTGCAGACACATATGCTGAGCTATTGGGTGCGTGAGAAGCAGGCGCTGACGCTTGAAGATGCCGTGCGCCAGTTGACCTACAATACTGCCACGATGTGGGGGCTGCATGATCGTGGACTGGTGCGCCAAGGGTTGGCTGCGGATTTACTGGTATTTGACCCCGCGACGGTCGGTGCTCGATTGCCGCAGGTTGTAAGCGATCTCCCGTCAGGGGCAAAGCGCTTGAAGCAAACAGCAGATGGCATCATGCACACCATCGTCAATGGCGAAGTTCTGCTCACCAACAATGAGCATAGTGGGGCAGCACCTGGGCGGCTGCTGCGCAGTTAGGTCACAGCTTGATTAGATGGATTTTCATAAGGCAAGACCCATCGCCGTATGCGATGCGAGAGTTCTACTGCACCCGTAGTTCAACTGGATAGAGCATCGGCCTTCGAAGCCGAGAGTTGTAGGTTCGAATCCTACCGGGTGCGCCATAATCTCGCTCATGCGGAGGGATAAAGGGGTCGGGCTAAAAATTCTGAGAATTTTTGCTCCGACCCCGCGACTTACGAACGATGGGCTAGTTACGTTCCTTGTTTTGAGCCTCGTTGACGCGCAACTCTCTGGACTCGAGCTGTGATCCGTTTAATTCGGATATGGCGCGAGCGCCATCCTCTTGCGACATTTCCACGAAACCGAAACCACGCGAACGACCGCTATCGCGGTCGGTAACGACGGTTGCAGAATCCACGGCGCCGATAGCGCTGAATAGATTCTCAAGGTCGCTGTCGGTCGTGCTCCAAGGTAGGTTACCTACGTACAATTTCACTAAAGTTATCTCCATGGCTCTTCGAGCCGTTAATCGTACGTATTCCCGGCAGTCAATTCGTACGGGTATTTCGTTGTACGCTGACACCGTGTCAACGAGCTAACGTCTAGAAGCGATTGCCGATGGACTGACAATGAGGAAACACTCAAGGAGAAAATCGGGGCGGGGTTTCTAAGCCGGGCGGACTATACGCGCCGCCGCGCGTGTTGTCCGATCTTTTTTGCATACACCCCATTGCCGTATTTAGTGGAAAATCTCAACGCCCAGTCGTGTACAATGCCTAACCTGTACCGCCTACTTTGCGAGATTAGTAGACGGGCAAAGACTGGCAGCATCCCATACAAGCAAGGGAAATCTTGAAAAAACCCAATTATTCGCACGAGAAACGTCAACGTGAAATTGCAAAGCAAAAAAAACGCGACGCAAAAAAACTTAGGAAGGCCAACAAGGCAGAAGAAAGTGAAGAAGAAGTTACAGATAGAGACGACCCCAGCAGTTAGACGCGACGCCTTGGCCGATGACATTGATCGGTTTTTGAAGGCCGGCAATGAAATCCAATACATCCCCGACGGGGTGTCTTCACAGGACCCACAGGGTCGGGGCAAGCCGCTACGCTTGGGTAATCCGCAGAAAGAAGCAGCGAAGCAAATGGAAGCTAAGCAAGCCGAAGTTAAAGAAGCCGAAGCCAAGCCGGCCTCCTAATCCGCTCGCCCTCGCCGCTCGCCCTCAGGAGGCGAGGCAGGGCCGACCACTAATATGCGTTACCAGGTATCGATGTAGGGATACTTCTTTTCGGTGCGCGGCGGTACAGGCGGG
>Ga0115002_10001182_pt1 | contig 36287 bp, 27 predicted proteins | sample ArcticOcean_MG_C_8_FD_89576 | JGI IMG/M metagenome (GOLD analysis project Ga0115002, IMG submission 89576) | Marine microbial communities from western Arctic Ocean - ArcticOcean_MG_CB11_86 | ecosystem: Environmental > Aquatic > Marine > Oceanic | place: Arctic Ocean: Canada Basin | collected... | reverse complement strand
CGTCGTCGACAATCGGCTCACCCTGAAGGGTGAGAAGAAACAGGAAACTCGAGCAGAGAAGGAGACAACGCCCTGCGTGGAGCGTGTCTATGGATCCTTCAGTCGGTCCTTTGATCTGCCAAAAACCGTGAAGGCTGAGAAGATCACGGCCTCGTACCGCGACGGGGTTCTGAAGGTCGTCGTTCCCAAGGCGGAAGAGGCCAAATCGAAGCAGATCGAGATCAATGTGAACTGACGCAGGGGTCAGATGGTCCGCACAAATCGGGCCTGCCACCATCAGGTAGCGGGCCCGGTTTTTTTGTGCTAAGAAAATTCCCGATTGCGGTTTTGGGGCGGTTGTTGCTATCCATGGGTTGGCTGGCTCCCCGCCAGCAGTGAACTCCCTGCCTGTCCATGACCGACATCCTACGCCTAATTCTCGGAGTCCGAATGCGTTTCACTCGCGCGGCACTCCTGCTCAACTTGCTGCTTGTCGTGCAGCCGGTAGCAGGTCAGCAGGGGAACCAGCTAAGTTTTGATAACGTCACCGCCAGCCCAGGCGAAGAACGTATCATCCTGCTCAATGGGTCTTTTGGGGACGACATCTCTGGGCTCGTCGTGTCCATCCTCTACGATCCGAGTGTGATCGAGATTCTCGACGTGACGAATGGCGCCCTCGTGCAAGATTTCTCGCTGCAAAGCAGCACATCCGCTGGTAGAATCACTGTAGCTATGGCGGGGGCCGATGCGATCAGCGCTCTGTTTATAGGGCCCGTTTTGGAGTTAACCATTCGAGTGATTGGTGCGCCTGGTTCGATCACATCTCTCACGATCGCCTCGGCTGTACTCGACGAAGGTGATCACACGGCAATCAGGGCTCACGGTTCGGTGACGGTGAATGGATCTACGATTCTCGGATCGGTGCTCTACTATTCTGATCTACGACCCGTGCCCGAGGTCGTGCTCACCGCCACCGGCGCGGAGGGGGGTGTTGAGGATTCAACCGACAGCGAGGGCAATTAATTCCCTGGGTCCCCTGGAGGTTGGTGACTATGACGTCGCACTGAGCCGTGATGCATCAGACTTGAGTGCGATTGACGCGCTGGACGCGTCGGACATTCTGCGCGCCCTCGTCGGCACCATCCAACTGTCGCCTGACTGGCAGCGTGTGGCAGATGTCTCCGGCAATGGCATCGTTGGTACGACGGACGCCGGATTGATTCTACGATTGCTCGTCGGCTTAGAGACCTCCTTTCCGGCTGGCGACTTCTGGCAGTTCGAACCGGAAGCACTGCAATTCCGACCTCTGAGCCAGGATGAGTTCCGCAACTTCATTGCGATCCTTCTTGGCGATGTGAATGGCAACTGGGAATTCGCCGGCGCCGCCAAACGTCTGGCAACGAGCACTCCACAGCTTGCCTTGGATTTTGTGACAGACAACAATGGTGTGGCCACGCCGGGACTCCTGCTGCAGGGAAGTGATTTACAATCCCTCCGCTCCGGTGTCATCGAACTGCACTACGATCCAACCATGCTAACCGCCACACGCGTGCGTCGTGCGAAGCTTGGCAATGACTTCTTGTTGGCTACCAACCTCGATGAGCCCGGTGTCGTACACACTGCCTTTGCCGGTACGAAATCGCTGAACGGGGTCGTTGACCTGCTGCAAATATCTCTGGAGGAGATTGGCCGGCCGGGGGCGTCCACCTTCATCCATGTGCGCCAAGCCAGTTTGAATGGTGACGAACTTCCACCTCAATCCCTGGCACGGATAGAGTATCGATTGGGCCGGCTCCCAGTTGTGACCGCCATCCACCCCGACGATGTGGGTCAAGTGAACTCTGACTTCGATAACGACGGGATCGTCGATCTCGATGATCTGCTCATTCTCGTAGATCATCTTGGGACAAGCGATCCTCGTTACGACCTGGATGGCACGGGCAACGTGGAACAGTGGGATCTACTGGCTCTCATCGATCAACTCAATCCCCAACATCGAGGCAAGGCGCTGGAGACATTGGCCGCCCTCAGCGCGCTGTCGCTGGATGTTGTTCTTGAGCCAAACCACCCAAATCCATTCAACAGCAGCACGATCATTCCTTTTCGTCTTCCGACGGCTGGTGCCGTCCGTCTGTCGGTCTATGACCTGACGGGTCAGCTCGTGGCTGATCTCATCGATGCCACCAGGGCGGCAGGATCGCACCAAGCCGAATGGGATGGGCGAGATGCACTTGGTCGCCACGTCGCGTCCGGTATCTATCTGATCCGACTCGATGCACAAGCACGTCTGGCACAAAGGAAGCTTCTGCTTCTGCGCTGACGTATTTGGAGCCAACGAGACAAGCGGGGATCTCAATCTGAGGTCCCCGTTTTCTTGTTCTGCACATCAAGCTGCCCCGCGTCAATCTGTCTTTGTGTGTCACTCTGGAGTCGGCGATGGCAACACAGCGTAACAGGAAGCAGGCGGGATCATCCAGACGAAACGCAACCCATCTAGCACAGGACAAAGACAGTTAGGTTGCACTTGAACTTCCTGGCATGAGATTGGCAAGGCAGCGGGGACCTATCGCCTCTTTCGGGACCCACTGTCATGTTTCGGTTATCCATCGCGCTGGCGCTGTTGTCCGCCCCTGTCATGGCGCAACTGCGCATCCACGAGATTGTCTACGACGGCATCGGCACTGACGCAGATGAAGTCTTCATTGAACTGACTGGCCCCGGGGGACTGCTCCTGGATGGCTGGATGCTGGAGGGGGTGAATGGCGGCAGTGGCGCCGTCTATCGCAGCATCTCCCTCGATGGTTTTCTTGTGCCTGCTGATGGGGTACTTGTGTTGGCTACGGACCAGGCGGTTGGAAACACTCTGGCAGCCCGGGACATCACGGCCAGTGTCGACTGGCAGAATGGGCCCGATGCAGTCCGTCTCATTGATCCCACTGGATCTATTGCTGATGCGGTCCAGTATGGCGATGCAGGAGCGTTCAACAGCGGCGAAGGAGCTTTTGCTGCTACAACGGGCTCCGGAGAATCGTTGAGTCGTGATTCACTCGGGACGGACACGCAGGACAATGCCCATGATTTCAGCGTGTCCGTACCGACGCCTGGCGAGGCCATCGTTTCATTCCCTGCCGGGGCCACCCTGTCACTACCCGACACGCTGGGTCAACCAGGTCAACTGCTCGAACTGCCCCTGCGAGTCACCGACAATGAATGGGGCCTGTTGGCGGCAGAGGTCGCCATCGTCTACGATGCCCAACTTCTAACACTTGTTGCGGTGGCCTCCGCTTCCATGACAAGCGGCTGGCAGGTCGCGTCCCACGTTCTGCAGGGAGAGGACTGGCAGGATACGCTGCGTGTCGCCCTTGCAACAGATATAGATACACTCCTTGGCGACGGGGCGCTGCTGAATCTCACTTTCCAAATTCACGATGATCCTCGCCCTGGGACGGCGGCCTTGCGGTTGATTGATCCCGTGCTTGGTGACGGCACCACTGCACCGAGTGTCCTAAATGGGTCCCTGCAACGGATTGGCACGGGCGCGCAACTACTTGCCGATACAAGTGGCTTTGCTCTGCCACACCGTCTCACTGTGGGCGTCGACGACGTGGATGAGGACCGGACGGACTTTCCCGATACGGTAACGATCACAGTTTCTGAGGGAGATACGACAGAATCGCTCCGGTTGGCGGAAGATGCCAACCACGGTGGGCGCTTTCGCGGGGTGATCGATCTCCTCCACGCCCCTCAAGTGGCAGCAGATGGACGTCTGCAAGTCCTACCTCGCCAGCCACTCAATCTGTGCTACACAGACAGTCTTGATGGCCATGGCTCAACCGCGGACCTCTGCGTTGATCGCAGTGCCCGTGGACATGATGCCGTCCTGCAAGTGAGCAAAGTCATCGAGCCGGGTGATACGCTTTGGCTCAGGGTTCGTGATCGAGACTTGAATCGTGACTCTTCTTTTGCTGAGCACGGGATGGTCACACTGCAGGTCGGTGACAGCACGATCGATTACTGGCTTGATGCGGTGGATCCGGCTCTGGCTTTCTACGACGGCACCATGTCGACTTCATCGACCACGACAGGCATCGAGACACTGCATGTGGTACCGGGTGACTGGGTCATCGTCTCCTATCTGGATACGGCTGCTGCCGCGGGGGATCTCATCATCCGTTCCGACACATCTATCGTCATCGAGCGCTTTGGTGATGCCGACGGCAACGGTCTGCTTCAGGCATTTGATGCAAATGTGATTCTCCGTCACGTCGTGCAGCCCGCCTTGAACGGTGCTGACTCGCTCGCAGCGAATGTCGACTCCCTTGCGCCCATGTCGGCCGTGACCCCCCTGGATGCGGCCATGTTGCTGCAACAACGCGTTGGCCTGCTCTCACGTTTTCCCATCCAGCTGCGGTCTTCCATCAATCATCCCGGACCCCACCTGGGCGAGACCGTAGCTGCACGCCGGGTCAGTAGCTCGTCCAGTGCCCGTATCGCGACCCGTGCCAGTCTACGTGCCGAGGGCGAAGACCTTCTGCTGTGGTTGGATGATCTGGGTGGCACCATCGCCGCCGAAGTGGAGATACGCAATCTGCAAGCCCAGGATGTCGAAGCGGCACCATCAGGTTTCCTTGCAGCACATCGGCGCCTCGGTGACAACTGGCATGTTGCCCTCGCTGGTGCCATGCCGCTAACAGGCTCCGGCCCCCTGCTACGATTCCGAAAAGCTGCAAAATCGCCAGATACGACTGTTGAACGCATCCGCATCAACGACGAAGCCATAGCCGTACACACGGAACGGGTGACATCCCCTATGCCAAGTCGCTGGCGCATGGATGCGAACCATCCGAACCCCTTCAACGGCTCAACCTTGATTCCCCTGATCCTGGCAGATCAGGCACATGTTGATGTGGTCATCCATAATCTGCTCGGCCAGCAGGTGCGTAGACTATTAAATCAATCTTTGCAGGGGGGTGAGCATTTGCTGCGCTGGGACGGGCTGAACGATGACGGTCTGCAATTGGCCACTGGCGTCTACATCATCCGTGTCCGATTGGCGGGCACGGAGCGTCGGCAGCGTATCATGCTGCTGCGCTAGGTCCTCTGATTCGGCTGAACACGCCCGAGTCCCGCCGCACGGACAGGAGCAGAACGACGAAACGGGAGGCCAGCCGGCCATCCCGTTGTCGTAATCATGGTGCTTGTAGCACCCCAAAAATGGTGCTCCCACGGAGAGTTGAACTCCGGTTACCAGGTTGAAAACCTGGTGTCCTAACCGTTAGACGATGGGAGCAGAACTTCCCGGGACTGCCATGTCCCCCTATTGGCAGACGACGCCGAGACACACGGATCACCAGATCTGCTCGGCGGCATTGAACTTCAGAATATGGGCCTGATCCGAAACACTCGCAACAGGTGTATCTCAGCCCAGGGAACTGAGATCCGGGAATCGATGATGCCACTGTGTTGCACTTTCATAGGCCTGAGCCAGCCGTAGCAAACGCGCCTCTTCCCAGGGCTTGGCGATCAGTTGCAATCCAATGGGCAGGTCGCCGCGCGTGAACCCACAGGGCAGGGAAATCGCACACAGCCCAAGCATGCTCACGGCACTCGTATTGCGTAAACACATTCCATTGACCGTCCAATAGGGACCACTGTCGTCATCGGTCTCCGCAACGGTTGGGGCCGGGAAGGGGGTCGTGGGTGTGAGTAGCGCGTCGACATCCTCCAGCGCTGCAAGCGCTTCGCCACGCAAATGTTCCCAGGCACGCTGCAGGGTCAGGTAGTCGACGGCGCTCAGATTGCGTCCGTCGATCATTCGTGGCGCAATAATGGGGTCGAAGTCTTCGTAGCGCGCGTCCAGCTCAGCACCAAAATGCATGCACGTTTCAACGCTACTCAGCGTGCCGAAAGTCAATCCTGCGGCGGCGCTGCGCTGGCGCATCTCGATGAGTCGATCGAGTGGTTCCACAGAGATCTCGTCGACATTCGCGCCCAGTTCGGCAAAGACCTGCGCTGTGGCACGAACGGCGGCCTCCGTCTCCGTGTCGACATCCTCCCAGAAATACTCTCGAGGAACACAGAGGCGGACGCCTGTCAGATCGAGATTCAGATCATCACTAGACCCTTCGATCGGCTGATCGAGTGTGGCAGCATCTTCGCCGTCCGGGCCACGAATCACATCATACAACAGGGCTGCGTCCCCGACACTGCGTGTCATGGGGCCCACACAGTCCAAGGTGCTATCCAGAGGAACCACGCCGGCGTTGCTGACCCGACCAAAGGTGGGTTTGAGCCCGACGAGCCCATCAAAGGAGGCAGGAATCCGTACGGAACCGCCCGTATCAGTGCCAAGGGCGGCCGAGGTCAGCCCGCTGGAGACAGCCACACCCGAGCCGCTGCTGGAGCCACCGGGTAGTCGGTGCTCTTGCAGATCCCACGGATTCCACGGGGTTCCATAGTGATGGTTGATACCGGCACCACCAAAGGCGAATTCGACCATCTGTGTCTTGCCGAGTAGAACCGCTCCGGCCTCGAAGAGACGCCGTGCCGCGGTTGCATCACGAGACGCGATCTGCTCACGCAGAATGATCGAGCCCGCAGTGGTCGGCAATCCGACCACATCAAACAGATCCTTCAGGGCAATGGGGATTCCGTGCAGAGGGCCGCGCCAGTCACCTCCCTGGATGGCCGCTTCTGCTGCCCGGGCCGAAGCGATGGCACGTTCTGCTGTGAGCGTGAGATAGGCATTGAGATGTTCATCGTAGGCATCGATTCGATCCAGATAGAGTTGCGTCAACTCCACCGGCGAAAGATCACCTCGGCGCAGCAACTGGCTCTGGTACGCGATGGAGGCAAAGGCGAGCTCGTCATCAGGCATCGTTGGCGCTCCGTTGATCAAAAGGACCCATCTTGCGCAAAAATTCGGCAGATCGGCGAACTGCTTCGGCGCCACCACCCAGTCCGGCTGAGGCCTGGTGTACGGTGACGTAGTTGTCATAGCCGACCTCGGCCAAATCAGCAATGATGGACTCAAAATTTAATCCATTTGGGTCCCAGAGAGGAATTTGATCGAATTGCACATTTCCTCGGCACCATGTCGTGATCTGATCGACTCCGGCAGGGTGTAGGCGCTGGTTCTGTACATAGACATTGAAGATCCACGGTGCGAGGGCCTCGATCGTTGTCCCGCCGACATCCTGACCGCACAACTCAAGATTTGCAGGCTCATAGATCAGACCAAAATTCTGGCGACCGATGCCTCTCAGCACTTCGAGCGTCTCATCTACGGTCTCGAACAACGACTGCGTATGGCATTGGTGGGCAAGACGGATTCCACGCTCTTCTGCCTCATCCGCTGACCGCTGCGCATGCTCCAAGTCATCGGCCGTTTTCATCGCCACTCGCAGAAGCTCACAATCAAGTGCCTCCGCCAGGTCGAGATACGGTGTGATGTTGTGCAGAGCCGCTGGGCCTTCCTCAGAATTCTCCGGGATCGCGAAGTCACCTGTTGCCATCGACGCGGCCAATTGGTGTTGGTCGAGAATCGCTGAAGAGGCCCGAATCTGCTCTTTGCTCGAATCGATGCCGACTTGTGAAGCGCGTAGACACACCGCATGGTAGCCGACCTCGGAAGCGAGGGACGCCATCTGGTCCAGTTCCATTGTCGTCACACGCTTGTCGCGGAAACTCTCTGCAACACGTACGGATAGGGAAAGCTTCACGACAACGAACCCTGATGCCCGGTACGGATTGCTTCGGCCAGCTGCATCGTGACGATCGCATCCTCCAGGGTCGACCAGGGCTCCTGGTCGTTGATAATACAGTCCGTGAAGTGCTGCACCTCATCGAAGCGCTCTCCACCGATCTCGGCCAGGTCGAGGGTTGCGTGGCCGGCTTTCGTCTGGCTTGTCGCCGATGATGCCATCTGTTCTGCCTCAAATAGCTCAACACGAGTGGTTCCGCTCAGGTCTAAGTAGACGGACAGATCCTCGGCGTGAATCTCAGCTCGTTGAATGCGGGCGCCGACGCCGTAGTGGCTGCTGAATTGACCGATCGCACCTGTGGCAAATCGAATGGTCGCATTGTGCCGATGGCTGCCCTCGCGCTCGCCATCAGCGACCACACTGTATACCTGTGCCGGACGGGCTGCCGTATTTCCGTCTCCAGCTAACCAACGAATCAGGTCGACATGATGGATCGCATCGCAGATGACCGGATCGGGCGTGAGATCCGCCATGGCCGATGTGCCGAGCGCCGTCAGAGGTTTGTTGTAGGTGCCCGATACATGCACCGCGCCGCCTGCAAGCTCGGCACGCCGACGTGCGGCCAATACGAGTGGCATATAGCGTCGATTGAAGGAGACGATGCCCTTTCCTGAACTCTTCGTTGCCGCGTCGGCCATGGCCCGTGTGTCGGCACTGGACATTCCTGGTGGCTTTTCGACGGACACATGCAAGTCACGGGCAAAACATTCAATGACGATGTCCGTCAGATGCCCCGGCATCGTCGTCACGTGCACGACGTGAAGGTCGCTGACCTCATCCAATAAACGACGATAGTCATCGAAGGCCGGGACGGGTCCATGGGTCTCGGCGGCATTCTGAAGACGTGTCACATCGACATCGGCCACCGCTGCCAGGCGAAGTCGTGGCTCAGCTGCGATCATGCGGAAATGGTGCTGCGCGTGATCACCGCAACCGATCACCGCGACATTGAGACGATTTGTCATTTGCTACTCCACTATCACCATATCATTGCTCGTGTCAGGGCATGCGTAGAAAGCCGGCATAGCCGAGAGGATCTTCTTCCCCCTCGACGCCGCCCTGTGGAAAATACTCAGACCAGCGGCGCGACACCTGCTTCACCGTGTCGTGGTCTGCTACCAGTTCATCCGGGTAACCGGGTTTGCTGCGACAATCAAAGACGATCGGACTCTCCAGCACTTCGTGATGCCGGTGCATCCGGCTACCGCAAGCATACACATCCGCGGCGGGTTCAAAGCGCGTAAAGGTTGACCAGAGGAAGGTGATCTGGCGCTCCACGATGCCTGTATCGTCCACGAGAAACACGAGGGGCCATGTCTCCAGGACTTCGTCCTTCGCAACCCGGGCGCCAAAGTCCGGGTCTGCTTCATAGGTTGGCCCCTCGATGGTCAGGACGCCGCCACAGAAGGCGCGTGCCTGCTTCACTCCAGCAGGTAGTTGGCCACGAAACTCGTGGGGCAACTCACGCCAGGGATCACCCACGCCAAGCAGGATTCCCTTGCTCCCTTCGTTAATCGCAGGACCGGCATAGTCCAATGTGTCCATCGCAACATTCGCCAGTAGGAACAGGTCTGTCTCAAAATGGCAGCGCGCCAGCACATACTCGAACACCTGGCGGATGTCGTCCTGCACCAGTCCGGGTTCATCGTAGACGATGAGAAACTTGGTCAACGTCAGCTGACCGGCATCCTCTCCAAGGATACGAAAGGCAAATTTCATCGCCTCCCGAGGATATCGTTGGCGAACGACGATCGAGGACAGACTGTGATAACCTGTCTCTCCATAGCTCCAGATCGAATGAATCGATGGCATGACCAATCGACTCAATGGCGCCATCAGCTTCTGGATATAGTCACCCAGATACAGATCTTCCTGCGGCGGTTTGCCGACAACGGTGGCTGGAAAAATAGCACCGGGGCGATGGAAAATGTCGTCGATTTCGAGAATGGGATAGTCGTGCTGCAAAGAGTAGTAGCCGTAGTGATCGCCGAAGGGCCCCTCCGGTCGACGCTGGTGCGGTGGCACATGGCCCTGAATGGCAAACTCTGCTTCGGCAATCAGCGGATGCGGGTGGCCATGCGGCGATGTGGTGCGTCGCAGACGCTCACCCTGTAGCAAGGACGCGAGGATCAGCTCCGGCATGTCTTCGGGGAGTGGACCGATGGCTGCCAGAATCAGGGCAGGTGGGCCACCAACAAATATCGTGAGGGGCAGAGGCTGGTTGCGTGACTCGGCCACATGATAGTGAAAGCCGCCCCCTTTCTGGATCTGCCAATGCACACCGGTCGTGGTCGCGTCGTGCCGCTGGATACGATACATCCCCAGATTGTGATGCCCCGTCTCCGGATGTTCAGTATAGACCAGAGGCAAGGTAACGAAGTGTCCCCCATCCTGCGGCCACGTCTTGAGCAGAGGCAGCCGCTCCATGTCGACCTTCTGCTGCCGGCTCTGAGAAATTGGCGCCTTCGATACCTTCTTCATGCCGACACGGAGGGCATCAACCGCCAACCCCCGATGCCCCCACAGACCGCGAGGGGACATGCTGGGCAGCTGGTGAGCCAGTTCGACAAGCTCTTTGATGAAGGCGCCCGGTCGTGGGCCGAAGGCAAGATCAACACGCTTGGGCGTGCCGAAGAGATTTGTCACGCAAGGGAAGTCGCTGCCTTCCACATTCCGAAACAGGAGTGCCGGACCACCGCTGGCAACGACACGGCGATGGATCTCGGCGATCTCGAGATCAGTGCTGACAGGTGCCTCGACATCGACAATTTCTCCCTCGCGGCGCAGCACATCGATGAAGGCACGCAGATTATTCACACAAAGCCTTGTCGGGTAATTGGCAGATGACGGCGAGGGCTACAGGCGGGGAGAGCACGATGCGAAACTAGGCTCCAAATCGAAGGGGCTCAAGGCAGCGCACCGCTTCGTGGGAAACTACCCAACGGTCACGGTGTTGAGCACATGGCCGCCGCCCGATAGGTTTGCCGCACCAGTTCTCATCGGAGCAACAACCTGTCCTTCACCTGAGCAACAAAGGACGTGTCCATGTCTCGGCTTCTGCTTCTGGGTACAGGCACACCCGCGCCCCTGGTGCACCGCGCTGGTTCAAGCTACCTGCTACAGACGGGAGAGCAGACGCTGCTGATTGACTGTGGCCCGGGGAGTGTGCGCCGCCTGTTGGAAGCCGGCATCGAGATAACCGACATCGATCACCTGCTGTTGACCCACCTCCACTATGACCACTGCGTTGACTATGGCTATCTGACGCTGACCAGATTGGATCAAGGGGTTGGGCAGATCGACGAATTACAAGTCATCGGTCCAGCTCCTGTTCAGCATATGACAGACCGGCTGTTCGCCACAGACGGCGTCTATGGGCCTGATCTTGCAGCGCGCACCCAACATCCAGGCAGTCATTTCATCTACGAGCGTCGAGGTGGTGCCATGCCTCGCAAGCCGCCCATGCCTGTCGTGGGCGAAGTGGTCCACGGGGACAAGATCGACGGCCCGGGATGGCGGTTAGATGTGGCAGAGGTCGTGCACGTGCAGCCGCAACTCACCTGCCTCGCATACCGGCTCGAGACCGCAGAAGGGGAAACCATCGTCTTCGGTGCGGACACGGCGCCAACGGCAGCCCTCACCGAGTTGGCCCGAGACGCTGATGTCCTGCTGCACATGTGCCACTTCATCAACGGTGCCATCGACGATCAGCGACTCACAAGCTGTTGCTCTGGTCATCTCGATGCGGCACACACGGCAGCAGATGCCGGTGTGAGCACGCTGGTCCTCGTGCACTTGACGGAAATGATGGAAACACCCGGCGTGCGGGAACGACTGTTGGGTGAGGTTGCTCAGATTTTTCCGGGCCAGGTGATCTTTTCCGAGGATCTGCTCGAGGTGCCCCTCGGTCAGATCACAACACAGCAAATCCGCTAGAAGGCATTCAGCTGGCGAACCAGTTCGCTCATCTGCGGTCCAACAACCACCCACCGCCGGACGGATATCAGACCCATGACGTCAACGAAGAATCCTCCCGCCGACTCACCAGAAACAGGTGCCCTCGGCATCGTCACCGAGACAGACGTGATGGTGACCATGCGCGATGGCACCCAGTTGGCCTGCACCCTCTTTCGACCGGATGCACCGGGAACCTATCCCGGCTTGCTGTTACGCACACCTTATCGCAAGCCGGAATCTGGCTATGAGCGCTATGTGCGTGCGGGTTTTGCCGTCGTCACCCAGGACAGCAGGGGACGATACGCTTCCGAGGGCGATTGGGTGCCCTTTACCGTCGAGGACACAGGCGATGCCGAAGATGGTTTCGACTCGGTAGAGTGGCTGGCCCAACAACCCTGGTGCAATGGCCGCATCGGCACGCTGGGGGCTTCCTACAATGCGTGGATGCAGTGGCAACTGGCAAAACTCAAACCACCGCATCTGCAGGCCATGTGCGCCTATACGATTCCGCGCGAACTCACGGCCGTCGACTGGCCTGGCGGATTTCGACCCGGGCGCCGCATCAAGTGGTGGCTCACGTCGATGGCGCCCGATCTGCGTCGGCGTGCCGGTTGGCCGCCACCCCACACACCAGAGCAGGCGAGGGCCATGTGGGACGAAGGCATAGAGGGGGAGGGGCACTGGATCGGTACCATGCCCTGGATAGATGTGTGTCGGCATCTGCCACCAGGGCTGGCCTCCTACGCTCGAGACTGGCTCAAACATCCATCGCGTCGAGCCTGGAAGATGGACGAGATCCACCACATGGTCGACGTGCCAAATCTGGACTTCAGTGGCTGGTACGACCACTGCAACGACTCCGTCCACCATCTGCGGTTGATGCAGATGAATGGTGGCAGTCAGACCGCACGGCGGCAGACGCGCCTTGTCGTCGGGCCCTGGAATCACCCGGGTCTCGGTCAGCGGCGGTGTGGTGACATCGATTTTGGCCCCCAGGCACAGGTCGATCTGCCCGGACTGATCATCGCCTGGTTCGATCACTGGCTCAAGGATCTCGATAATGGTGTCGAGACGGAGCCCCCCGTGCGCTATTTCTCGATGGGAGAGCAGCGATGGCGATCGGCGTCCACCTGGCCCCCCGCTGAGGCGATGCAAAAGGCACTGCACTTGCACAGTGATGGCGGAGCCGCCCTGCCAACTGAGTCAGCGACTGGGTCAGCAACGCGGTCCGGAGGTCTGCTGGAGTCCGTACCCGACATCGATGGTCAACACGACTTCCTCTATGATCCAGTGAATCCGGTGCCCACCTTATGGGGCAAGGAATGGTTCACGAGCCCCGCTGATCGGCGCAAACTAGACCACCGAAATGATATCCTCGTATATCGCAGCGAGCCTCTCGAGGCCGCCATGGACATCGCAGGGGCGCCACAGTCGACGCTCTTTGTCAGCACGACGGCTGCCGACACAGATGTATTTGTTCGGCTTGTTGATGAGCATCCAGATGAGGCCGACGCCGGCGGCGCCGCATTGGAAATTTGCTATGGAATGGTGCGGTTACGGCATCGCAATGGTCTCGACCAGGACGATCTGGTGCCGGCGGGAGAGATCGTAGAGATCGTGGTGGAACTGGGACCGACGGCGTGTCGCTTTGCGGTGGGCCATCGCATTCGTGTCGAGGTGACCAGCAGTGACTTTCCGAATCACGACCGCAATCACAACACGGGTGGCAATGATCTGGCCGAGTCGGTCCTCATCCCGGCAACGACGACCATTCACCATGGCGCGAAAAGGGCATCGCGAATTCTGTTGCCTGTGATGCCAGCGTAGGAGCGATTACTCGGACACGCTCCTAGGGAACCACAGGCTCAGCCACGGTCGGATCCGGCAGGCGCCGAAACTGTGCTGCCCGAACCAGCGCGGCGATCTCTTCCTCTTCCTCCAGGGATGAGACAGACCACCCAGTACTGGTCGACTTGACCCAGGGATGTGATCGAAGGACGCGTGTTAACAAATCGCGTTAGTCCTCAAGTTTCTCCGCGTACATCGTCAGGACGATGTACGCGCTCGCTCCCAGCAGGATCTGGCAATCGTCGTAGATGAGCCCATGCGTGAAGTCGTTCTGTGCGATGTATCTGGTCTGCGTTTGAGCAGTGAAATGATCTGGTTTGGCAGATCAGATCGTTTTGGCATCAGATTCTCCCCGGTGAACAAGGGTGAAATTTTTGGCGCTACAGGCATGTTGAAAAGGTCCATTTCCGTATGGGGATATGTCGAAAAAGAAATACGGATGATTATTTGCCTTATACGGTTCACTATAGGACGCAAAAGATCCATTCTCAAATCAAGGTTTGGCTTCATACGATCTTTGGTTTGATTTTTCAGGCTGATTCATTCTTGACACAATCCGGCAACGATCTTTCCTTGGACCGAGTACTTCAGCGACGAATTATTTTGTCACCTGGTCGCTTCGATGGCAGTCCGTATTGGGACGACCAGTCCAAGAGCTTCTACCGCATCCCTGTCGGCAGCAGCTCTTTTTTTGCGTTTTCCGGAAACTTCCCGTACTCATCCTCCCGACCGCGCGCCTCTTGCTGTTACGTGATTGATCCAACTGGCCATCGGGAGATCTGATATTTTGGCTGTCCCAACCACTGCCATCATTGCCAACTACAATGGCGCCGACTACCTGGCGCGTTGTGTCAGCTCTTTCCGCGAGCAGACAACACCCTTCACCGAGATCATGGTTGTGGATGCGGGGTCCACGGATGGATCCCCCGAGATGATTCACGACGGCTCGGTGTCAGTGGATGTATACATCCAGGATGACAATCGAGGCTATGGCGCGGCCCTCAACCTGGGGATGCAGCAGGCCCAGGGTGAGATCGTCGTGTTTTCCAACATCGATCTCACCCTGGACCCCAATTGGCTGGCTGCCGTGCATGAACAGTTCGAAGAGCATCCCAAGTGCGGGCTCGTCGCGTCCAAGATCCTTTACATGGACGAGCCACAGCGGATCAACAGCACGGGCATGCTCTTCTATGCCGATTTTTCTGCGATCAATCGCGGCATGAATGAGATGGACGAGGGGCAGTACCAAGACGCCGAGGAGGTCTTCGGCGCGAATGGTGCCGTGATGGCCTTTCGCAGATCAGTCCTGACCCAGATTGGCGGTTTTGACGAACGCTACTTCCTGTTTCGCGAGGAAGACGAACTCATGTGGAGAATGAAACGTCACGGCTGGGTGAGTCGATACGCGCCCGAGGCGATCGTCTACCACAAACGCTCAGCCAGTACGGGACTGTTTTCCCCGCTGAAGCTCTACTACTCCGAGCGCAATCGGTTGTGGAATATTCTCAAGCATCTGCCACTGCGGTGCGTCTTCACAACCATTCCGGCGGTTTTCAACAGATATTTGGGCAACCTTCGTCATGTCAGGGCCGGGGGTACTTCGAAGGCAGAACAGGTTGCCAGGATTCCCAAGTGGAAACTTGCTCTGGCCCTGCTCAGAGCCTGGGTCGACGCCATTCTGGGTGCGCCGTCGATGTTGAGGAAGCGCCGTCAGTACAATCAGACATCCACTGTCACGCCGAGACAGGCCAGAAGGTGGGTGGAACAGTATCCGGCAACCCTCGAGGACATGATCAAGTAGGTCGTTCGATCACCAACAGAATGCTTTCTGAGATGGCGGGCGCCATCTTGTGCAATTTTTCCCAGATGCCTCCACGCCAACTGCGTTCGGCAAACAATCGGCGCGGCCAGGCCCAAAGAATCGCTCGGCAGACCACCCTCACGGGCCAGGAGCGAAAGGGCCCCGCATAGATCTGCACCCTCGTTGTGGTAAGTCCAGCGTCCTTCGCCACCTGATTGAGTCGATAAGAGGTCGCAGGATAGTGGTGGCTGTTGTCGACGTCGTAGAAATACTCTCGCCAGGCCAGATAGTTCGGACAGGCGATGGCGAGTCGCCCCCCTGGGCGCAAAGTCATACGACACTGGCAGAAAAATTCCAGCACATCTGAGTAGGTCTCCAAATGCTCCACCAGATGCATCGCGATGATCACATCAAACTGATCTTGCAGGAAAGGCAGAGCCGTGCCACTTGCCTGCGCTACGGGTCGGCCCTGCTTGCTCAACAACTTGCACAGGTCGCGTGATAGATCCAGGCCAATCACCTGGTGGCCGAGGGCTGACAATTCGTCCATCCACTGGCCTCTTCCAGGGCCAACGTCGAGGATTCGCTGTGCCCCTGCCTCGGGTCCTGCCTCGGGTCCTGCCAGGATCAGGCGACGTGCGTCGGCGCGGAAACGTGCATTGAGCGCGTCGCCGGCGCGCGTCGCCCGTCTTGCAGAAAAGTGGCTGTAATAAGCTTCCTGCACGAATCGTGATCTCCGATGTCAGCTACTGCGGCACAAACGTGAACGACGCAGAGGCTGGTGATAATAGGTCTTGGTGGACGTGTTTGTTATGCCACCGCTGGGGCGGTGCCTTTGGATCTTGAACGGAGAAAGACCAAGCCGCCACCAAGCAAGAGAATGAGCGCTGACGCCAGACTGGCGCGGCGAGACCATTTCAACACGGCAGACTCGAAATGGAATTCGACGTCGTGCTCGCCAGCGGCAACGGCAACGGTCTGCCAAAGGTAGTTGGCGCGCAGGATCTGTGTCTGTTGGCCGTCAACATAGGCATGCCAGTCCGGATAGTAGTTCTCCGACAGCACGAGCCAGACCGGCTGGTCGGCGATCACGCGAAAGCGAAAACGGCCATCGGGCCCATTCCTCTCCACCAGTTGGACCTCGACTCTCGTTGCCTTAGAAGTCGCCGGTGGTGTCTCTGGCTCCTCTTCGAGCAGGACCGTCGATCGAAGATCCACGCTACCTGAGCGCAGCAATTGCAGCACCTGCTGTTCTTGACCTACCACTTGGAAAAACGGGACGGCGTAGCACCAGGGCATGGCCGTCTCGTTTTCCAGGACACTCACAGAGCCCGACGTCAACACCTTCTCAAAGCCGAGCCCCTCTGTGTCGATCGCCGTCGGTGCGACGATGTATCGGGCAGCAAGTAGGTTCAGCCAGGGCCGAATCGAAGCAAGAAGGTCCGCTGTCGAGTATTGCACCTTCTGACCCTGTAGATAGCGCGCTTCCAACAGTGACTCGACAGGAGCCAATTCTCGCAAGATTTGATCGTACCGTCTCAAGGTGAAGTCATGGAAACCTGCCACTGCGGGCACATCAAATAAGTGGTAACCCGGTTGCTGAAAGATTTTGCTACCGGGGATCGTATAGATCCGACCCGGCGCCTTTGGTTGTTTGAGGAACTGCACCACTTCGCGATTCTCCTGGCGAATGTCGGTCTGTCGTGCAGGAATCTCGTATTTGAGGAAGCGTTTCGAGATTCTCCAACCATCGGCGAGGGTGATCGCGCAGAGGATGGCAACGACAACAGCGGCAGAGTTTCGTCTGGCAACGACCCAATACAGGAGTCCAGATACAGCAATGCAGATCAGGGTGGCCAGGATGCTGCCCTCGCCGATCCAGTCAAGGCTCGCGGCGAGTGTTCCCCGCTTTTGCTCAGTTACATCAGCGTAGAGCAGACTCGTCCACGTATCCGTCACCCATTTAGGCGCAAGGCCAAGCAGGAGCGTGCCTCCCCCAAGTACGCCTCCCACGACCTTGAGTCTCTGAATGATTTCGCGACGCTCGTCCTCTGCTGTCGACAGGATGCGATCGAGCGACATCGCCGCCAGAACGCACGCGGGAAAGGCGAAGAGAAATGCCGCCATGCCAGGTGTCCGCAGCACACTGGCGCCAGGCATGAGATGGAAGACGATCAAGTGCAGCGGAGTGTGTGGGCCCATCGTATAGAAGAGAGCCAGGAGAAAGACGGTGGCCATCGACAGAGCAAGGCGGCTACGGCGAATCTGCGGGACAAACAGCGCCGCCAGCAAGATGACGACGATTCCGAAGTATTCCGAATTCAGCTTGAATGGATTGCGTCCCCAGTAGTGATCGCTGCCCTTCGAGTCGTAGAAACCACCGAACTCAGGAACGATCAGCGACGCAATCTCCTCAGGATGCAGAGACCAACTGCGAGCGAACTCCAACCGATTTTCCAGGGGTCGAGCTTGTCCGTCGTCGCTGACGGCCCTTTTTGATTGTGTCTTGGCGTGCAGATAAGAGGGCCAGAGCCCCTCGGATCCTAATCCCAGGCCAAGTAGCACCGCCCCAGCAAACAACCCCGTCCGTAGTGCCAGAAGAGGGCGCTGAAGACCTTCTTTGTAGAGGTCATACAACTGGAAAAGGAACAGCACGCCCACCCCCCACAGAGCGTAATACAACAACTGCAGATGAGGGGTATATATTCCCAGGCCGATGAGGGTTGCCAACAGAAGGAAGAAGCCAATCTTTCCCTCCCTCATTCCTCTTACCAGAGCCCAACACATAAAGGGAAACAGGGCGATGACCATCATTTTGGCGTGATGGCCCGCGAGGGTGAAGGAGAGGAAGGCAGGGGCCGACATGAATGCGACGCCTCCCCAGATCGACGGCAAGCGTTTCGTTCGGATGGTTCTCAAAAACAGATAGGTCCCCCAACCCGCCAAGAACACAGACAACACATAGCGCCAACCCAGGTGGCGATGATGCGTCGTGAACAGATAGGTCACGTAGGTCGGGAAATAGCGCCAGCGCAATTCGCTTGCCTCGGGAAAACCGCCGAGATGATGGTTCCAGAGAGGCTGTTCCAGTTCCCCCAGTTTTTCGGAGATGGTTCCCTTGCCGAGATGGTAGTCAGAGCCCACATCTACGCCATACACGATCTTGTCACTGATGACGAATTCGCCGAAATACGCCAAGCTGATCAAAGCGAAGACCAGAAGTGGAAACCACTTACCTTGAGCAAACGGGTGTCGTGATGAGGATTCCTGTGTTGATGCCGCAACATCACTGGGAGTTGCTCGGCGCGACTTCTTCATGCAGGGCTACCTGTTATTGGGTACCGGGGTCTGTCGATGTTAGGCTAGGTTCGGCGGACAGATGGGTCAATTGCACTGGCACACAGGCTGCCAGAAGGAGGCTTCTTTGAGCGATACTCACTACGAAGTGCTCGTGTTGGGCGGCGGGATCAACGGGCGCTGCGCCCTGTTCCACCTGCTGGAACGCGGCGTCAAGCGGGTCGGTCTGATCGAACGTTTTGGACTCGACCATCAACGTGGCAGTTCCCATTCCCACTCCCGTGTTACCCGCTCTGCCTACGTGGACGCTTCCTACGTGCGACTCATGCAGGTCGCGCACGGCCAGGAATGGCCCCGGCTAGAAAGGGCCATTGGAGAACAACTCATTTTTCCCAATGTGGGCTGTTTCTTTGGTCCCCCTGGAGGACGATTCGAACAGTATGCAGACGCCGTGACCCAGGTTGGTGTCGATTGCGACGTGCTGGATCTGCCGGAGGCACGAAAGCGATTCCCCATGTTTACTTTTCTAACCGCCATGGGTGCCGTCTGCGATCGCACGGCGGGTGTCATCGCTGCCGCACACGCCATGTCGGGACTGGCCCGTGACGCAGTGGACCGTGGTGCTTCGCTGCACACGCATACGCGTGTCTTGGACATCGACCCGGGCGAGACCATCAGATTGCATGCCGAATCACAGGGCGCACAGGTGAACTTCACCTGTGATCGTCTCATCATCACCGCGGGCCCCTGGACAACGGCCCTGGTGCCCTGGCTGAAGCCACGTCTTACGGTGGCGCGGCAGACGGTAGGATATTTCCGACTACGCGGAGAGTCGTCCGACTTCGGTGTGGGACGTTGGCCTGTCTGGGGGAATCTGGGAGCTGATCATGTTACCTACTACGGTCTGCCCAGTTTCGGCAGAGACGGGATCAAGCTTGCACGCCACGTCACACAAGATGTCGACGATGATCCCGATATGGTACCGGATGACATAGCGGCAGAGGCCATTGCTGATCTGCGTCGCTATCTGGAAGCCGAGTTCCTGCCGCCCGTAGAGGAGTTCCTCGGGGCCGAACACTGCCACTACACCAATACGTCCACGGAAGACTTTATTATCGATCTTCATCCTGACGACAAGCGGATCGCCATCGGTGCAGGCTTCTCCGGTCACGGCTTCAAGTTCGGTCCTGTCACAGGTCGAGCTCTGGCGGAGCTGGTCTGCGATGGCGCCGTCCAGACACCAGAATTCAGCGCCATGCGTCCCGTCTTTGCGATTGCCACACAGTGAGTTAGCGGCCTCGGTCGATCCTTGACACCTGCGATCACGGCTCCGACTCTCTATGACAACAGATACTCAAACCCGACCGCATGACAGCGATTTCGACAGGAGCGGCTCCATGGCCGACAATGATGTCTTTGGTGCCCGAACCGCCTTGGATGCAGGGGGTGCGGGAACAGGCACGATCTACCGCATACAGAAGCTCGAGGAAGATGGCATAGCTGAAGTATCCAAGCTGCCCTTCTCGATCCGTATTCTGCTGGAAGCAGCTCTGCGTCAATGTGATGGCTTCGAGATTTCACGCGAAGACGTCGAGAGAATTGCTCGCTGGAGCCCCGAAAGTGCGGGCAAGGAAGAGATTCCCTTCAAGCCTGCACGTGTGGTCATGCAAGATTTCACCGGCGTGCCGGCCGTCGTAGACCTGGCGGCCATGCGTGATGCGATGGTCGAACTCGGCGGCGATCCCAACAAGGTGAATCCACTGATTCCTGTCGATCTGGTGATCGATCATTCTGTCCAAGTAGACTACTTCGGTCTGCAGAAGGCGCTGGAACTGAATGCGGAGCGGGAGTTTTCACGCAATCGCGAACGTTACGAGTTCCTCCGCTGGGGGCAGGAAGCCTTCGATAATTTCAGCGTCGTGCCCCCCGCCACGGGCATCGTCCATCAGGTGAATCTGGAGTATCTGGCCTCATGTGTACAGGCACAGAGCACCGATGACGGCGAGGTCTGGTTGCCTGATTCCCTCGTTGGCACCGATTCGCATACGACCATGATCAACGGACTTGGCGTCGTCGGCTGGGGCGTCGGTGGGATCGAGGCTGAGGCGGTGATGCTTGGCCAATCGATCTACATGCTTCTCCCACACGTGGTCGGCTTCCGTCTCGACGGCGAGTTGCCGGCAGGCACCACAGCGACAGATCTCGTGCTGACTGTGACGCAGAAGCTGCGTGCGCACGGTGTGGTCGGGAAGTTTGTCGAGTTCTATGGTCCAGGGTTGAGCAAGCTCTCCCTCGCTGATCGCGCAACCATTGCGAATATGGCGCCAGAATATGGTGCGACCATCGGCATTTTCCCCGTTGATGAGGAAACACTCGCGTATATGCAGCAGACTGGGCGAAAGCCTGCTGTCATCGAGCGTGTTCGCGCTTACATGGAAGCTCAGGGCATGTTCTATACGGCGGATACGCCTGATCCGGTGTTCTCAGAAACCCTCGGTCTGGACATGTCTACCGTCGAGCCGAGTGTTGCAGGGCCGACGCGTCCGCAGGACCGGGTGGCACTGACCGACATGAAGTCGTCTTTCAAGACGACGTTGACGGAAACACTCCAGCACAAGGATGACGGTCGCAAGATCGAGGTCGATCTCGACGATCGCGGCACAGCCCAATTGCCGGACGGTGCTATTGTTCTGGCGGCGATTACGTCGTGCACGAATACGAGCAATCCTTCCGTCATGCTCGGCGCCGGTATGCTGGCGCGCAATGCCGTGGCCAAGGGCCTGAGTGTGCCTAACTATGTGAAGACGAGTCTGGCGCCGGGTTCACGCGTCGTTACCAGATATCTCGAGGCGGCGGGCCTCGTCACAGATCTAGAGGCCCTGGGTTTTCACACTGTGGGATACGGTTGCACCACGTGCATCGGCAACTCGGGTCCCCTGCACGAAAACATCGAGTCTGCCATTACCGAACACGATCTGGTCGTGTGCTCTGTCTTGTCGGGCAATCGCAACTTCGAAGGTCGAGTTCATCCGCAAACGCGTGCGAACTACCTCGCATCACCACCACTGGTTGTTGCTTTCGCTCTGGCAGGTCGAGCCGACATCGATTTCGAGACGGAGCCGCTCGGCACCTCACCAGAAGGAGATGTTTTCCTGCGCGACATCTGGCCCTCCCAGGATGAGATTCGCGCGGAGATCAGCCGCTCCGTGCAACCGAAGATGTTTGAAGAGGAATACGGGAATGTCTTCGCCAGCAACGAGACGTGGAATCAAATTCCCGTGGCAGAAGGCGAGCGTTACACCTGGGATGCTGCCAGCACCTATATCCGCAGGCCCTCTTTCTTCGAGGGACTGTCCCCAGAAGTGGATGCCATCGGCAAGATCGAGGGTGCACGCGTCCTGGCGAGATTGTCCAATAGTGTCACCACCGACCATATCTCGCCGGCAGGATCTATTGCCAAGGATTCCCCCGCAGCAAAGTATCTGGAGGCGAATGGTGTCGATCGTGTCGACTGGAACAGCTACGGTTCCCGACGCGGCAACCACGAAGTAATGGTGCGTGGCACCTTCGCAAATATCCGTATTCGGAACGAGTTGGTCCCCGGGGTAGAGGGCGGCTATACGCGGCACATGCCATCAAATGAGCAGATGACGATTTACGACGCAGCCGAGCGCTACATGGCAGATGGTGTCGCGTCCATCATCCTCGCGGGCGCCGAATATGGCACTGGCTCGAGTCGAGACTGGGCTGGCAAGGGGCCTTTTCTGCAGGGCGTGAAGGCGGTCATCGCTGAAAGCTACGAGCGCATCCACCGATCTAATCTCATCGGCATGGGTGTGTTACCCTTGCAGTTTGCCGCGGGTGAGACACGCGACAATTTGGGTCTGGAGGGTGAGGAGATCTTCGACATCGACATCGATGACAATCTGCAACCCGGCGACGATGTTCGTGTAACGGCTCGACGTGAAGGCGAGGAAACAAGCTTCACTGCCGTATGCCGCATCGACACGCCCGTGGAACTGGACTACTACCGCAACGGTGGGATTCTGCAGACGGTGCTGCGCCGCATGGCATCCTGACACTTGCGATTTTCGAATTGATGGCGCTGCCTTCTGGCTGACACCATCTTAAGCGGCCCCGGACCGAATTGTCCGGGGCCGTTTTCTTTGTACCAGTTTCTGTGTAATCCAGAAAGACGAGGAATCGATGGCGAACAATTCCGACTTCACGATTACGAATATCGAGCGATGGCGACTCAATGTTCCCTTCCACGAGCGCTGTGCTCACACGACAGATATTCGTGTACCAGGTTGGTCCGTCGTCGATCTGTATCGTGTGAGTCTGGCATCCGGGGCCGTGGGTGTGGGCGAGACACTCGATAACTACACCTGGGGAAGCATCCAGGATGATGGTGCGACGGCACACATCGGCGGCAATGCCATGGATCTGATGTGGCAGGACAAACTGGGTGCAGGATTGCAGATGGCAATCTTCGACGCGGTCGGGCAGACGGCCCAGGTGCCCATCCACAGGCTACTGGGAGATCAACACAGAGAGGCATGTCCCGTGTCGTGGTGGGCCCAGGACATGGCACCCCATCTGTGGGCGACTGAAGCGGCAGCGGCCGAAGCGGAGGGGTTCACCACGATGAAGGTGAAGGCGCGCCCCTGGTTCGATATTGAGGACCAGCTCGAAGCCGTAACGGAGGCGACATCCGATCACTTTCAGCTAGACGCTGACTTCAATGGTCTGCTGCTCGGTGTTGACCACGCGGCACCGCTACTGCGGCGTCTTGAAGAAACCTTTCCCCTCCTGGCGATTATTGAATCACCTATACCCCAGGACGACGTCGCAGGAAACGCCGCTTTGCGGAAAAAAATTGCCAGCCCTATTGCCATGCATTTTGGCAGCCCGCCTGTCATGACGGCGATTCGCGAAGGGGTCTGCGACGGGTTTGTCATCGGTGGTGGCGCCAGCACGGTCATGAGTCACGGCACGCTGGCCGGTCACGCGAAGATGCCCTTCTGGCTGCAGATGGTCGGCACAGGACTCACAACGACTTTTGCCGCCCATCTAGGCGCCGTACTCCCGCAAGCCCGCTGGCCGGCCATTCCTTGCATCAACATTTACAGTCATACACTGCTGACCGAGTTCGAGATCTCTGGAGGGCACTTACAGGTTCCCGATGCGCCGGGGCTTGGCGTCGAGGTCGATTGGGAGGCTGTCGAGGGATTTCGAGTGGCTGATGATTTCACTCGTCCCGCTCCCCGGGAGATCCACACCATCCACTGGCCCGACGGGCGGCTGAGCCACTACCCGGATGGCAGCTATCGGCAGGATTTCCTCGATGGCAAGTTGCCGGGTTTCCTGCCGGGTGTACGCTTGGAGCGCGGACTGGACGACGAATCGGACGATTTCGACCGACGCTACAAGGAGCTCTTTGAATAGACCCGTCTGCTTCAGCGAATCAACTGCGAAATCTGCTTGAAAACGTCACTGCCTGCCTCACCCAGCAAATCAAACAGGCACATTTCCATGGATGAGATCGTCGCACCCATGTTTGCCATGCGATCGATGCCAAGTCTGTAATTGGCCTCAGTCCGTGAGGAGACCGCGTCGCCGATGACCTCTACTTCGAGACCCGTAGCAAGCAGGTCACGCGTCGTCTGATAGACGCAGACATGACTTTCGATGCCTGCCACAATCACCTGCTTGCGCCCGCTCCGTGCGAGGGCCTCCACAAAGCCGGGTTCGCCACAGGCGCTGAAGGAGGTCTTGGAAATCGGTGTCTGGCCATCCAGGACAGTCGCTATCTCAGGGATCGTCGGACCGAGTCCCTGCGGATATTGCTCGAGCCATAGAATCGGCAACTCGAGGATGCGTGCACCCTTGAGAAGGATCTGCAGATTCTGGACGAGTCGCTCGCGTTCGAACATGAGCGACGCAAGCTTCCCCTGAACATCGATGAGGACGATCGTTGCGTTTTCAATGTGCAGCATGGTCGCGCCTAGATGTATCCCGTCGAACCGTCGGGCCGAATGGGACTGGTGCGCTGCCGCATTGGCTCCTCGTAGAAATAGGGATCGTACGGGGCAAGCGCATCCGCTCAATGCAGTGCTTGGATGGATGTAAAGATCTTGGTGTGTGGATCGAAGGCAAATTCCCAATCGTCAGGTTTTGATCGCTGTGATCTTCATCGGGCCACCCTCTTGTCAGCTGTAGAACGTCGGATACGTACCACCTTCGGCTTCTCTCTTCAAGAGCTGGACAAGCTCCATGGTGTGATAGTCACCCCACATCGCTGACTCACCGCAGGGGATCTTGCGCCCGCGAGGGATGTAGTCCCAGTTGTTCGGTCGATGATAGATGGAGTGCAGTGTCATGCCTTGATGGCGAGAAGATGTCGACAGATAGGGCTCCTGTAATAGTGCCTCGGCGATGGTGAAAGCGGCGGCGCGATACCTCTCGCCCGCCGACTCGTCGCCCTTGCTCAACAGGTAATTGCCAAGACGCAGGTAACCCTGTGCGCTGATGGCAGCGGCAGATGCATCCAGAGGCTCCACATCGTTGTATGGATCAGACGCTGTATTGGTATACCGACCGAAGGATGCGACGCCCGGTGCCCCTGTGTCCCAGAAGGGGATGCCGTCGGCGAAGCTGTTTTTGATGTGAAATTCTGCTGTAGCGATTGCGGCACGCTCCATCATGGTCATCAATTTGCGTTTGTTGATGCCATGTTGCTCGATCTGCGAACCCTTGATCGTACGGAAGAATTCGAGTTGCTCTGCGTAGCCTGTCAGTACCCAGGACAAGCCGCGAGTCCAGGTAGAAAAAGCAGAATATCCCTGTTGGGTACTGGCGCAGCGGTAGTTGCCATCCTTCGTATTGAAGATCGACTCGTGCACCACTCGTCCTTCCAGATCCCATGTGTCCCGCGCCTCGCCGTAGTAGACGTTGAAGCGGGCTGTCGTGATCGCATGTTCGATGGCACGACCCAACAGATTGTGCGCCTTGTCTCCCTCTCCCATCAGCACGTGACCCAATTGATCTGCCAGACACAGAATTCTCAAAGAACGAATCGTGTCGGAAAACAAGGAGTGTGGTCCGTTGAAAGAATGGATAAATCCCGTGCCATAGGCAGTCGGCGTCCAGCGAGCTGCTTGAACAGCACCGGACAACTTGATGGCTAACTCGTAGAACTCAAGTTCGCGTGGATCGTGAGCAATTCGCCCCTCGCGCATGAGTCGTCGCAGATTTCCATACGTCGACAGATTGTTGAAACCGTGGTCATGCACTCCTACATGGCTCACGTGGGGAGCCATTCGATCCACTGTCTGACGTCGCCCCAGGTCGAGAAATTGATCATCATCGGTCATGTCGTATTGGAGAATAGCACATCCGTACTGAAAGCCCTGTGTCCATTCGGTCCAGCCGCGGGTTGTGTACTGCCCCTTCTGGGTGAACACCGGAGTACCGTCGGCCGGGTCCCAGCCTTGATCGATAGACAGAATCTTATGCGCACTCAATTGTAGGAAGCGCTTGATGGCCGGCTGTAGTTTTGCAGCCGTGAGGCGTCGCTGAATCTTCACGTGGGTCGGGCTCCGGGCGGGTGATGCAGGATGGTTGCGAAAGCGGCGCGAAGATAGAAGTGGTCCGCAGAGGGGTCAACGAGCATGGACCAAACGCTCTGAGCGGGATAGGTTCATCGGTCCACATTTCATTGTGGCACAGAAGCATCCAGCAGACGCAGTCAGCCATCTGGCGGATGAACCGAGGGAGGCCCTGGAGGCGGTGGGCGAGCAGGAGGCGATACGATGCAGGCCCAGCAATTGTTGCGCCAGTCACTGGCTCTCGACGAGTAGCAACCGCGTATTCATCTCGAATTTTCTCGGTCGTCCTCAGAGGATGAACAGGCGAAATACCATATCGACCGAGCGTTGAACCTTGATCCAACCTTAGGCAGAGCTCGCAACAGCGAAACGCGGTAGTTTCGTTGTACGAGCAAAGACTACTCTTCAGAGGACAACATGAATCAACCTCCAGACGAACATATCCGCGTTTCCCATGAAGACTTACGTGACTTTGTCGCCACAGCGGCGATCAAAGTCGGCCTGCCCGAAGACAAGGCCAAATTGCTGGGCACATTGCTCAGTCGCAATGATCTGCGGGGTATTTTCAGCCACGGAACCCAGCAGATTGCCACCTATGCAATTCTTATGCGTGATGGCAAATTGAACAATGAGCCCAAAGTTGAGATTGTGCAGGAAACACCGAGCAGTCTGCTCGTCGACGGAGATGGCGGACTCGGATACTTTCCCTCCTACGAGGGCACCCTAAAGGTGATCGAGAAGGCCAAGCAGACGGGGATCGCCGTGATGTCCACTCGCAACCACGGTCACTTTGGTGCGGCGGGCATCTACGCGAGAATGCCCCTCGAACATGATCTGCTGACCTTTGTTACTTCAGGCGTCCAGCTGAACCTAAATCCGGGGAATTCGATCTATGCAGCTGCTGGAGGGTCGCCGATGGCCTTCAGCGCACCTGCAGGTGAAGAGAATTCGCTCGTGCTTGATTTTGGTGCGATGCACGATCTGTATGCGAGTTCACCTCATCGCGAGGAGATTGCCAACCTTGCACCGGGTCTGGTCCTGCGCTGTATCGGCATGGGTGAGATCTGCCAGTCTTGGGGTGGGTTACTTTCGGGCCTTCCTCTGCATGGGAATCCGCCCCCGTGGAAATGGCCGGGAGCAAACCAGGGATCACTGGTGATCACATTCCGCATCGATTTATTCGCTGAGGCAGCCGAGTTTCGCCGGCAAATGGACGAATACGTTCGCGCTGTGCGACAGCTGACACCCCTGCAGGGGTTTACAGCCTCCTACATGGCTGGCGGTGTTGAAGCAGAGCAAGAAGCGCTTTTTCAAGCTGCAGGTGTTCCAGTGGGGACTGACCATCGGCAACGACTGGAGGAAGTTGCACAACAGGTCGGCATTGAAGTACCGTGGTAGACCCGAAGTGCGATGCTCGTCGGTATCTCTCCCTTGCTGAGTCCTGAACTGCTCGCTGAGTTGTATCGCATGGGCCACGGGGACGAGATTGTCCTGGCAGATGCGCACTTTCCAGGTGAGGCCATAGGACGCCGGTGTCTGCGGTCCGATGGACTTCGAGTGCCCGACCGCCTCGACGCGATCCTGCCCTTGTTCTATCTGGACGCTTATGTCGAGGATCCAGTCATCATGATGGCCCCCGTGCCGGGCGATCAACTCGATCCGGCAATCGAAGCGTCCTAATTGTCATGTCATTGATCGCCATTGGCCTGCAACGCCACCGATCGCACAGCTTGAGCGTTTCGCGTTCTACGAACGAGCGCAAGCAGCCTATGCTGTCGTGATGACGGGGGAAACAGCCAAGTATGGCAACGTCATCCTGAAGAAGGTCGTCACGCCGATCGACTGATCGGCGTGACGAAACACACGAGAAAGAGTTGGAATGGCCCTGGAAGTCGCATTCATCGGTGTCAGCAGTGCATATCCAGGTGATGGCGAAGAGAGCACTTGTTTCCTCGTCAATGGAGACATCCTCGTTGATGTCGGCTTCAATGCTGGTATTAGCGTGCAAGCTCTCGGTATCACCCCCACCGATATCGATCACATCTTTATCACCCATTGTCACCATGATCACGTGATCGGCTTGCCAGGCGTACTGTTTCTCAACAGCAAGCGCGCCGCCGAGGGTCGAGACGCTGGACCCTTGCACCTATATGGCCCCCAAGACCTCACTCCCGTGATGTCAGCTGCCCTCGCTCTATTGCAGGCAGATCGGTATCCGCAGGTCGTTCCGGACCACGAAATTCACCACGTATACCCTGACGAATCAATTTCGATTGGTGATCTGCGTGTCGACGTGGGCAGAGCCTTTCATCCCCTGGATGCACGAAGCTATCGCTTCACGGACACGGTGACGCGGGGGAGTGTTGTGATCACAGGAGACACGGCATATCACGAAGGTTTGGCGGCATTTGCCAAGGATTGCGATGTGCTGATCCACGAGGCCGCGGCGCCACCGACGGCGTCGGGGATCAATCAGCGATATCTACACTCGCGTCCCCAAGACGCTGCGCGTGTAGCGCAGGAATCTTCGGCGAGCAGTCTTGCCCTCGTCCACTACCAGGCTGATCAGGCAGCGGCGATGTTGTCGCGTGCAAGAGAGGCGTTTCCAAACACGCGCGTTGCCCGCAAGGGTCAACGCGTCAAGGTTCTCGGGCCAGGCCAGGCAGCCTGGGTGTAGTTGGCTTCCGGAGGTGCTTCGCCGCAGCAGAGTCCCCCGAGGACTGAATCAATACAGTGTTCGGTAGAGCCTCTGCGGATAGTCATCTACGGCCGGATGCTGGCGACCTAAAAGGTGAAACACAGAGACCATCGCGTCCTTGGCGGCGCCATCGCGGAAGTTGCGGTCATCCTCGACGATTGAAAACCACTCCTTCAGGGCGCTCGCATAGTCACCGCTGACGGCGGAGCAGCAGCCCATCAGATAACGTGCCTCGGAGTCGTTCGGATTCGCCAAAAGTTTCTCAGCGCACACCTGGCGCCCTCCGGCTTCCTGGCATAGCTGCCGGAATTCGAGGTGCGTAAGAAGGGCCTTGCCTTGTTCCCATTCGCTGGTGCCTTCTTCGATGCGCCCTACCAGCTCCCGCACCTCGGCTTCATCTGCTTCTTGCAACAGCCGGAGTCGCGCCAGTCCGAGCAAGGCCGCGCCATTGTCAGCGTCATCGCGAAGAGCCTGGGCGTATAGTTCGTCAGCGCCCAGATGATCACCTGCTTCCAGACGTTGGCGGGCAGCGTCTGCCACATCGACCGTTTCCTCGGCCTCAGTGGGTTCTGCCTCTGGCACGTGTTTGCGCAGCATCTGCTCGACCTGTTCACGGGGTAAGGCGCCCGTGAATTCGTCCACCAACTGACCATCCTTGACGATTTTCACCGCGGGAATGCTTTGCACACGCAACGCCCCCGCCAATTCCTGGTTCTCGTCGATATTCACCTTGGCGAGAATCACGTTGGCGCCGAGTTGGGTGACGACTTCTTCCAGAATCGGTGTCAGGGTCTTGCAGGGCCCGCACCAGGGCGCCCAGAAATCGACAACGATGGTCTTACCTTGTGATCCCTGCAGAACGATCTGTTCAAAATTGGCTGCGTCGACATCGATGATGTTGGCAGTCGGGGGCTGTACTTCCATGGTTCTTTAGGGCTCCGGTAAAGAATTTCCGTGGGTACTACTGTGTGCGGCCGCGGCCGTCGACGGTCCATTCGTCGATCACATCGTCTTGCCTCAGGGCGATCAACCGATCATGAAGGTTCGTCGTCATGCCCCCATGCAAGGGAATCCATGACAGGATGTCACCGACCTTGAATCTATGGTCGCTCTCGGTAATGTCCACGTGGCCGTGTTCGACAGACATTCCCTTGATGAAGATCTCCGGATATTCAGGGCAGTATCCGTATGGAGTCGGCGGATAACTTGTGAAGGCCTTCTGTCCGGCGTCGATGACGATCTGCCCTTCTACATTGGTGGAGACAACGGTTGTCACCATACGCAAAGGGCAACGTTGTGGATGCAGGTCATCTCGCTTGCCAACTCGCGTCTTGCCTTCCCAGATATATGAACCAATTCTCGCTTCCGTACATCCGAGGGTTTTTGAGATCTCCTGAAGACCCGTACCGCCACCACTGATCACCTGCAGATCAAGACTTGCGGCTGCAGCCAATTCGCGCACCCGGGTGAGAATTGGGCCTACGCGTTCGCTGCTGGGATAGGTCATGACCCCCATAAATTCGACACCGGGCAGCTGATCGATTCGCTGCGCCAATGCGACGGTTTCTTCAGGAGACTGCGTTCCGCATCGGTGGCTGCCGGTATCCATTTCGACGAGTAGACGTAAACTCAGACCTGCCGAGGACATGGCTGCAGAGATCCCTTCGACCGTCGCGGCAGAGTCGGCAGCTACCGTCAACTGGGTCTGCTGTGAGCCCACCAACTTGACCAATCTGGCCAGTTTCGCGGCACCCACAATGTTGTAGGGGATCAGGATATCCTGAATTCCTGCGGCGGCCATCGCCTCAGCTTCGCCAAGTTTCTGCGAAACGATACCTACGGCGCCGGCGGCCATCTGACGTTGCGCGATGGCTGGTGTCTTGTGGCTCTTGGTATGAACCCGAAGACCGATCTGCAGTTCGTCGCAGGCCACTTGCAGCTGCGCGATATTGGCGTCGAGGACATCGACGTCCACACACAATTGAGGTGTATCCAATTCATGAAAGTGCATCAGCTTCTAATCTCCTCGAAAAGCTCTGCATAGCGCGCAGAGGCTGTGTCCCAGCCATATTCGCGCAGACAGTATTCACGTGTCTGAGTATTTACCTCGGTGCGTTGCGCCGGTGACAGCGCATAGTACGCGTGCACAGTCTCGGCGAATCCCTGATAATCACCGGGAGGAACCAACCATCCACCTTCGCGCACGGCTTCTACCAACGCATCGACGGCGAAGGCGACGACGGGTGTCCCAAAATACATCGCTTCAAGGGGTGCGATGCCATACCCCTCCACATCCCCAGGTGTCGTTACATTCGGCATCAAGAACAGGTCGCAGTGTCGACGCAGCATGGAGCACACGTCATCATCAAGGACTCCCAGTAGCAACACACGCTCGGGGTGTTCGAGCTTGTCTCGCCCCGCCGCGATACGTACCGCGTCGGGGCCGCCACCGACGATGAGTACTTTGATATCGGGATCGAGCAATGCCAGGCCTTGCTTCACAAAGGCAGCCACCCCTTTGCGCGGAACTTGCCGCCCCAGATTAAGAACGACACGATCTTGGTCGAAATCGATGCCGTATTTCTGCTCAAAGGCCTGCCGAAGGGCTGCATCGCGATCTTCAGGAAGTTCCTCGGGTTCAGCCCCCAGATAGATGAGGCGCATACGTCTGGCGTCTATGTTCCAGGTTTTTGCAGCAATTTGCAGCGAATTGTCGCTAATCACGGCGATTCCATCACAACGTCGGACACCGGCCCCCATCAAGTTGCGGGCCCAGCGATTGCCGAAGGTCATCTCAAGTCCAAACAACGAACAGCAGAATTTCGCTCGTCCTTTGAACGGAGTCAGCGCCCACGCCACAGAGGCGACGACGCCATCGGCGAAGTAGACGATGTCTGCCCGACCGAGAAGCAGGTGGATTGCCGCTCGTAGAAAAGTCAGGGGCATGAACCAGGCCAGATGCAGCACTGACTCCGCCTTCAGGGCGATCAGATGAGTCGGCGCCCGCTGATCCAGATACGTATAAAGTTTGAAGGCGTGGGTCTGCGCCCCTCCCCGTGAAGGCGGATATCGGCGCGTCAGAAACAGGACGCGTGTTGCCGCTCGAGTTTCACTCATTGGGCCTCATGATTTTTGCGCCGAGTGCAGGAGATCCGTTCATTATTCTCTAGCGAGTTCACATACCGGGAGCGTCCGCGCTGCCGGGCACAATGACCCGCATTTAAGCTGCAAGGAGCTGTTGAAATGGTGAGGATCGGGGCCGATGTCCCTGATCGTGAGGTGGAGGCGTATCATCAAGGAGAAGTAAAGAAGATCAAACTCAGCGATTCTCGGGGCAAATGGTTGTGCCTGATCTTTTACCCTGCGGATTTCACCTTCGTTTGCCCAACGGAGCTTACCAGCACAGTTGTATCCTGAGTTTCAGAAATCCAATGCGGAGATTCTGAGCGTCAGCACGGACACTGTCTTCGTTCACAAGGCATGGCATGACACATTCGAGGCGATCGGTAAGATCGACTACCCATGGTCGCAGACCCGACGGGCAAGATGTGTCGCGCCTTTGGCCCGTATATCGAAGGTGTTGGTCTCTCTCCGTGGCAGCTTCGTGATTGACCCCGAGGGTGTCCTCAAAACGATAAAGAGTCACGACAACAGCATTGGACGCTCCGCTCAGGAATTGCTGCGCAAACTCAGTGCCACCCCATTTGTCGCCGAACAGCGGTGATCAGGTGTGGCCAGCCAACTGGCAGCCCGGAGCGGATACGCTCAAACCCGGGCGATCTGGTCGGCAAGATCAAGTCCAGCGTGTCACTGGACGCTGCCGTCTTCTGACGCAGTCCAGCTCATTTGAGACCGTCGCACCGTCCCATCAGGGTGGCGGCCTCTCTTATTCAGGATGTGACCCATGCGTGTTGCAGTGGCCGGTTTTTCTCACGAATCCAACACCTTCGCAAGCCAACCGACAACACTGGAGGATTTTTCGATCCACTTCGGCGACCAGCTTCTTGATCGGCACGCCGACACTTATCACGAGATTGCCGGCTACATCGCAGCTGCAGCAGACGAAGGCATGCAATTGCTGCCGATCTTGTCCGCCAATGCGACACCGGCAGGCACGGTGACAGCAGCGGCCTACGACGAAATTACGGGCCAGATCTTGTCTGGACTATCCGAATTGGGCCCAGTAGATGGCGTCCTGCTGGCATTACACGGTGCGATGGTCGTCGAAGGGATTCCCCACGGGGATGCTGAAACGGTACGCAGGGTGCGTGCACAGCTTGGTGAGGACGTAGCCATTGTCGTCACTCACGATTATCACGCCAACGTGCCACCCGAACTCATCGAGAATGCCGACGCGTTAGTTATCTACAAGACAAATCCCCACATAGATCAGCGTGAGTGCGGCATGCAGGCGGCAACCATTCTCGCCCGCACGATCCGCGGCGAGATTCGACCGACGATGCATCTGGTGAAACCCGAAGTCGTATTCAACATCTACTTCCACAACACGAGTGCTCCGCCCATGCAGCCGCTGATGCAGGATGCGATCCGATTGGAGCAGCAGTCGGGTATCGTGGCCACTTCCATCGCGGCTGGCTATCAATATGCAGATGTCGACTGGATGGGCCCTTCCGTCGTCGTTGTGACCGACGGAAACAAAGATCTGGCCGTCACCGAAGCGGAGCGCATCGGCGAGGCAATTTGGGCGATTCGCCAGCAGTTGATCCTTGATATTCCCACACCAGCAAAAGCAGTCGAGGAAGCGATCGCATCTGATCGTCGGCCAACAACGCTCCTCGATTTCGGCGACAACATCGGCGGCGGCGCCGCGGGCGATTCCACCTTCGTCCTTGAGCAATTTCTTGAGCAGGAGGCCGATGGCTGGGTCGTGACAATCTGGGATCCCGCTGCGGCACAGCAGTGCGCAGAGGCAGGCATCGGTGGCGCCGTTGCTCTGACCGTCGGCGGCAAGACCGACTCGGAGCACGGAAGCCCACTGCGGATTGAAGGATTCGTCCGGACCTTGAGTGACGGCGCCTACGAAGAATTCGAGCGACGACACGGCGGGGCTCGCTGTTACAAGCAAGGATTGACCGCCGTCGTGCGTGTGCCTTGTGGTGCAGGCAGCGGTTTGCTCGTCCTCAACAGTTCGCGAGAATCACCCAACAGCATCCATCAGATCACCAGTGTCGGTATCGTCCCCCCGCAGCAGAAAATTCTTGCAGCGAAAGGCGCAATCGCGCCGCGCGCAGCATACGAACCGGTTTCTCCGCATCTGATCGAAGTTGACTCTGGTGGAGCTTGTTGGATCGGCCGCGGATCGGGTTCCTATGAACGAGCACGTAAGCACCTATATGAATGGACTATTTCACCTAAGGCAGGAGACAACACATGAGTCTGCGTATCGGCATTGTTGGCGCTGGCGCCAACACCCGCAGTCGTCACATCCCTGGATTTCAAGAAATCGATGGAGTCGAAGTAGTAGCGGTCTGCAACCGGTCACGTGAGTCTGGGCAAAAGGCTGCTGACGAGTTTGGTATATCCACCGTCTACGACAGTTGGCACGAGCTCGTGGCTGCCGACGACATCGATGCGGTGTGTGTAGGCACATGGCCCTACCTGCATTGCGACATAAGCATCGCCACACTTGAAGCTGGCAAGCACATCCTGACCGAAGCACGAATGGCGATGGACCTCGCTGAAGCACGCCGCATGCAGGCAGCGGCGAAGGGCTCAGATCGCGTAGCCATGATCGTGCCTGCCCCATTCTATCTGGAGAGTGAGCCGACCCTTTTGCAGATGGTCGCTGAGGGAGTTTTCGGCTCGCTACTTGAGATTCATGTCAGCGCCCTCAGCGGTGGCTTCGATCCCTCAACTCCACTGCATTGGCGCCAGCGCCGAGATCTCTCGGGGCAGAATATCATGGCCATGGGGATTCTCAATGAGACGGTGCGACGATATGCCGGTCACGATCGCGCGCTGGTCGCTCATGCTCACACCTTCACGACTGACAGACCCGACCCGGCGGGTGGCACGCGCGCCGTCGAGGTACCTGACAGCCTGGGCATTGTGACCGAACTGGAGAGCGGGGCAACGGCCGTGTATCACATCAGCAGTGTCGCCAAGCATGGTCGTGGTGGTTGCTTTGAGGCCCATGGGACGAAGGGAGCCTTCAAACTCGAAGACGGCAAAGCGTTCGTCGCCCTAGAGGGTGATGACGATTTTCGTGTCCTGGATGTGTTACCCGAGAAGGCCTGGGGCTGGGACGTGGAAGCGGATTTCGTTGCTTCGATCCGGGACGGCAAGCCCGTGACCCACACAAACTTTGATGATGGTGTGAAATACATGACCTTCACCGAGGCCGTGCAGGTCAGTTTGAGTGAGGGCCGAAAAGTCGAACTCGGGACACTGTAGTCGAAGAGGCCGGACCCGAGAGAGACTAACAGGCAGCGAAGATTTCTTCGGCGAGGCCGAAACTTGTCGTCATCCCGGCGCCACCGACACCATTGACGATGGTCACGCCCGGAGCAGGCTGCGCGATGAAGTCGTCGCCACCATCGGTTCGCTTGGCATAGATACCATGCCATCGCTCGGCGATGGCCACGTCGGGCAGGCGGATAAAGGTGCGCAGGTAGTTGATGATGAGATCGTCAATTTCAGCACGATCGAAGGGCGTGATGGAGTCGCCGTATTCATGTGAATCGCCGATGGTGACCTCACCAATTCCTGTCTGGGATGCCATCACGTGGATACCCCAGCGATCGAATTCGGGTGATTCTCGTGTCACCCGATCACGCACTGCTTGCAAGCTGGAGCAAATTTCGAAGGCTGCATAGTGTCGCAGCGTGAGGCCTGCTGCCAGATGCGGACCCAAGCGCCAGTCTCCTGGCTGCGGCTTCGTGCGCATCATCTGCAACTTGCATCGCGTCAGGCCGCTGGCGGCGTAGGTTTCGGGGTAGAGGCTCTCGAAGTCCTGCCCACTACATACAAAGGTGCGTTCTACTTTCCATGTGCCCTGAGAGGTATGGACCATAGGCGTTTCTATGGCATGCACCGGTTCGCCGAAGCGGAGCACGACACCATACTCGTCCTGCAGCCATCGGGGCAGCTTCGAGATGGCTGCACGTGGATCGACGCATAACTCCAAAGGACTCCATAGAGCACCTACAAGGCCCTGGGTGTTGACGGCTCTACTGTAGTCGTCGACCTGCTCAGGTCCTATCCCCTCCACTTCGTATCCAAGGGCCGGTGCTTCACGGGCGAATTCTTCAAGAACCGCTCGTTCATCCTGGTGATAGGCTAAATGAAGAGATCCCACCTGCTGCGCCCATAGG
>Ga0115002_10001181_pt1 | contig 36294 bp, 37 predicted proteins | sample ArcticOcean_MG_C_8_FD_89576 | JGI IMG/M metagenome (GOLD analysis project Ga0115002, IMG submission 89576) | Marine microbial communities from western Arctic Ocean - ArcticOcean_MG_CB11_86 | ecosystem: Environmental > Aquatic > Marine > Oceanic | place: Arctic Ocean: Canada Basin | collected... | reverse complement strand
TCGCTAGGAACTCGCCGCGCCCGGCTTCGAGGGAGACGTTGCGTACCGCGTGCACGGTCGTTCCGGCGGTATGGAAGGCTCGACCGACATCGTCGACCTGAATCATCGGTCCGTCTGGTTGAGTCACCAGCGCTTCCACTCCGGCTGGTCGCTGTTCTTCGCCTTCTCAGGGCGGATCTCGACGTGGTCGCGGTCGATCTCCACACGAGCGCGCCGATCGATCCCGAGTTCGTCGAGGTACTCCTGCGGGATCTGGAGGCGGCCGGTGCGATCGACCACGGCGAACTCCTCGGTGGTTTCGCCTTCGCCTCGAGCGAACTGCACGTAGTGAACGATCTCGGTGCTCGTACGACCGTCTCGCATCGCGACGACGCGGTCGACCCGAGTGGTGATCTCGCGGTCGTGGGTCACGATCACGATCGTGACGCCAATCGTCTCGTTGAGGCGTCGGAAGACCTGGAACACCTCGTCGGCGGTCTTGCTGTCCAGCTCGCCAGTCGGCTCGTCCGCGAGGAGTAGCGGGGGGTTGTTCGCCAGAGCGACGCCGATCGCGACACGCTGCTGCTCGCCTCCGGACAGCTCGTTGGGCTTGCGGTTGGCCTTCTCGGCGAGCCCGACTTCGTCGAGGAGCTGTTCAGCACGCTCGCGTGCCGCTTTGCCGGAGCGGCCGTCGAGGATCATTGGGACCTCGATATTCTGGCGCGCGTTGAGGTAGGGGATCAGGTTACGGCTGGTTTGCTGCCAGACGAAGCCAACGTCGGCGCGTCGATAGTCGACGAGGTCGTCGTCGGTGACGGTGAGCAGGTCGCGCTCGCCGACGGTGATGCGACCGGCCGAGGGCTGGTCGAGGCCAGAGAGGATGTTCAGCAGCGTGGACTTACCGGAGCCGGATGCACCAACGATCGACATCATCTCGCCGCGCTCGACGCGGAGATCGAGCCCGCGGAGCGCCACAACCTCCAACTCCTCGGTCTTGTAGATCTTGAACAGATCTTCGCAGTGGATGTAGGACGAGGGTTCGGCAGTCACCGAGGTCATTTCCACTACTTCCCGCGGCAGCCGCCGCTTGTGACGACATTCTCGTGGCGTGAATGGCTTGTGACCAATTGACCGCGGTCCTCGCTAGTCTCAAGAGCCGTACCGCGGGCTGCGCCAACCTCGACCGTCATGCGTCGCCGATGCGCAGTGCGCGGTGAACGGCTAGCCGAAGGTACAGCAGCACTACTCCGGCAATCGTCGCCGCGAAGACCGTCCCGAGGATGCCCCAGACCACGAAGACCTGTGGCCACGAGACATCGAGCACGAAGGGCGGGATAACATCCTGCCCCCGTTCGTCGGTGCCGAGGAAGTCCATCATCAGGCGGCCGATACGGAGGCCGACGATCGTGCCGAGGCCCATCCCGGCGACGATCACGAATGCCTGCTCCACCATCACGACGGTGATGACCTGGACTCGCGAGAAGCCCAAGGTACGCAGGATCGCGAACTCCAGGCCACGCTGCTGAGCGGTGAGGTACGAGTAGACGATGAAGCCGATCGCCGACAGCAACAGCACCGCCCCGAACGAGATCGCGAGAATGCCCTCCCAGCCAGCGGCGACGAGCGGATCCTCCTGCTGGAGGAGCAATTCGGCCTTCGAACTGACCAGCTCGGCCGGCTCGAAGGCCTTCAGGGCGTCGATGGTTGCCTCGGAGTCTGAGGTCTGGAACCAGACTTCGTTGAAGACGGCGTAGCGACTTGATTGGGCTGCGATTGAGCTCTGAATGAGGCGGTTCCCGTTGACAACGGCCAGACCACCTCCGCCTTGTTCCGGGACGAAGGTGGGGAATAGATCGAGCGGGCCCGCGTAGATCGCGTCGTGGAATCGGGAGAAGACCGAGAGGGCGAAGCGGTCACCCGGTTCCAGCTCAAGCACCTCCGCGACCGGAGCGCTGAGGAACACCTGCAGTGGGGTGGAGTCGACTCGCTCGCGGATTCCGTGCACCGGCGACGGGCGACGGGTGCTGGACCACTGTAATTGTGCCGACCGCTCGACCTCGGGCGGAGCGTCGGGGCTCATGAGGAGTTGCTCACTGCCGATCGATGCCTGGAAGCCCTCGATCGCCTGGAAGCGCGAATCGGTGAGATCCGCCAGCAGAGCGGCGCCGGGGAAGATGCTCGCTGTTGGTTCGGAGCGCGGCTCGGTTACCGACTCGCTGCTGGTGTAGATCGGGCCGAAGAGAAGGGTGCCGCGGGAGGAGGCGATACGACTCGAGGTTCCGATCGACACCGAATCGAGGACCAGCGGCGGTACGAGATCGGGTCGGTTTAGCGGCCGCCCGGTGCGTCCGACCTGAAAGTCGAGTGACGCGCTGAAGAATCGCCAGTCCTCGACCACTTCACCGCGCGGGCTCAAGACGCCGATGTTGAACTCGCCGACCTGCCCGATCGAATCACGGATCGTTACGGTCGCGGCGAAGCCACCTCGGATGTCGGGCGCTTTCAGCCAGACTCCGACCTGTCTCGCCCCGGCGGGGAGTTCGACGCCGGTGCGCTTAACCGGTTCGTTCTCTTCGAGCGTGCCGGCGATCTCGGAGATCGGCATTGGCGCGAAATCGTCACGCCAGAAGGTGACTTTCTCGAAGTGTTCGGGGTCAAATCCGAGCAACTCGAACCGCTCGAACCGACCGAGGACCTCGATGGTGGCACCGGTTCGGACGACGGGCAGCGTCGCGTCGGCCGGGACGCTGGCGATCGCATCGAGGAACTCGGTGGACCCGGTACCGGGCAGGGCTCGGAACCGACCGGCGCGGACGTCGCTGCCGGTCACGAAGTCCGCCCGCTCGCTGTACGACCGATCGAGCGTGGCGGAGAAGGTGGCCCCGAACATCCCCACGCCCGTGGCGAACATCAACAACAGCACGAGGCGGGTGTAGTGCGACGGATTGCGGACGAGCGAGCGCAGACTGACGACTGCGGCGACGCTTCCCGTCCAACCAACGGCCCAGGCCACCATTCGAAGTGCGAGCGGGAACAGACGCAAGAAGACGATGCCGACGGTGACCATGAAGACGGCAGGCGTGGCTAGCAAGAAGGGATCGGCCTGCGTCTCGCCGAACAGGTTCTCCGTGAAGAGCTGCTCTTGCTGTGACAGCCGCCAGAAGACCAACGCCACGAGCAGGACCAGCGCGACATCGAGGTAATAGCGCAGGAACGCAGGCGTCGCGTTGGGACGCGCCGTCGAGCGTTTGAATTCGATCACGGTCCGTTTCGTCGCGAGCCACGACGGGATGATGAGCGACGCGAATGCAATCAGCGCGCCAACGCCTGCGAGGAGGTAGGCCTGCGAGGACAGCCGAACCTCGAGGAATTCGCCGCCAGAGAGGGCGGAGAAGGCAGGCGTGGGCCCGAGCGCTCCGATCACGAGCGCGGCGAGCGGCGGGCCGGTGATGACCGCGATCATCGCCAGAATGATGCCCTCAATGCCGTACTGGGCGAGCAGCTGCCCGGTGGTCGCCCCCCGACTGCGGAGCGTGGCGATCTCAGCGGTCTGACGCTCGGTGAGCATCGTGCTCACCATCACCAGGTAGTAGGCGACGATGCCGCCAATCTGGAGGAGCAACACGAACAACGGGATGCGCGTGAAGAACAGCTTCTCGTCGAATGACCGCAGGACCTGGGTGAGTTCTGTCACGGAGCGGGTGCGCTCCTCGGTCTCTGCGATCACCGTCGGCAGCCGTGAGAGCCCGCTCGCGATCGTGATCGCGTTCCTTGCGTCCAGCGCCTCGAGGTTGACTTCGAAGATGCTGTCGTAGTCAGTGACGAGGTCCGGGAACCGTTCCGTGAGGACACCGAAGTAGGTGCTCTCGGGGAGGTGGAAGAAGACCGTCTCCCAGGAGCGCGACTGCGCATCGAGTGCGTTCTCATCCCCACCCCAGTAGCGCTCTTCGAGGTCGTTCGCATCGATGATGGCGGTGACCACTAGCGGCAATGGGGTGGCGCCCTCGTCCCAGAAGGGGTAAAGGTCGAATTCATCGCCGACGGCGATCCCGTTGACCTCTGCGGTCTGGCGACCGACGGCGACGGGGAGCGCTCCGTCCGAGCCCGGCGCCAATACAGCGGACAGCTCGCCGTCGACGACGACGATGAAGTCTTCCAGGTCCGAGCGGAATAGGAGGTTCCCTCGAGGCCGCGTGTCGTCGTCGTAGGCGGGGAGAGTGCCGACCGGAGCGGGATAGAAGGTGGCGCTGGCACCCTGGCGAACGACGGCTCCGGCGGCGAGACCGAGCGCATCGGCTGCGGCTCGACCGACGCGATCCTCGGCGCGTTGATAAGCCTCAGGATTCGTCGTCTGAGAGCTGCGGAAAACCTTGAGATCGAGGTCGGTCTGCTTTTCCTGCTGCAGCGCAAAGTCGAGTCCGATGTCGCGAATCGCGTCGGAGTAAATGACGGTCGCGGAAAGAATCGCGCCCGCGACCATCGTGCCCAACACTACGCTGGACAGGAGCCGCCAATTTCCAGCCATACGACGTATCGCGAGGATCGGCAGCGAGCGATATCGGGTCATCCGGCGCAGTGTACGGGCGACCTCCGTCGGGGGCACGGGCGCGAGTGACGAAGGCCAGTCAGAGGGTCGCCGCTATACTTGGCTGGTGACTCCACCAACGAAGACCGCCGATCCACCCGTCGCCGAATCCGCCTTGGAGGCGCCGCCCGTCGGGCGAAAGCCGCGGCTCGTCATCCTCGATTCCCACGGCATTATCTTCCGCTCGTACTACGCGCTCCGAGACATCTTGACCGTCCGCCGCACCGGTGAGCCCGTTGCTGCCGTGTTCGGGTATGCCAACAGCCTGCTCACGGTCTTCAACGAACTGGAACCGACTCACGTGATCGCGGCTTGGGACGCCTCGTCGGCGACCTTCCGCAAAGAGTTGGACGATCAGTACAAGGCAACCCGACGGGAGACGCCGGACGAGCTAGTGCCGCAGTTCGAGCGCGTCCGCGAGCTGCTCGACGCGTTCCACATCCCGCTCGTTGAGCGCCCTGGCTACGAGGCAGACGACATCCTCGGCACTTTCGCCAAGCAGGCGGCAGCGCAGGGTATCGAGACCATCATCGTCACGCTGGACAACGACATCGTGCAACTCGTAGGCGAGCACGTCCGCGTCTACATGTACCGGCTCTACCAGCGTGACTATGTGATGTACGACGAAGAAGCGGTGCGCGAGCGCTGGGGCTTCGAGCCGCAGCAAATGGTTGACTACAAGTCGCTGGTCGGTGACACCTCGGACAACATCCCCGGCGTCAAAGGGATCGGTGAGAAGGGCGCTAAGTCGCTGATCGACGAGTGGGGCACGCTCGAGGCGATGATCGAACACCTCGATGAGTTGAAGCCACCGCGGGCGCAGAAGGCGCTCGCCGCTGGGCTCGACTCAGCGAAACTCTCGAAGGTGTTGGCGACGATCGTGACCGATGTGCCTGACCTCGAGCTGTCGCTTGAGGGTGCTGAGATGCAGGACTACGACCGGGAGCGGGTGATACGCCTGTTTCAGGAGCTCGAGTTCCGCACGCTGATCAACCGCCTGCCGGAATCAACCCGCAGCGCCACGAACGAACCCGCGCCCGGCCTCGCGGCGAGCGGGGAGTACGAGGCGGTCACGACCTCGAAGCAGCTCGCAGCGATGACCAAGGTGATTCGCAAGGCCGGGAGCTTCGCGATCGATGTCGTCGCTGACGCGACTCACCCGATCCGCGCGGCAGATCAACTCGTGGGCATCGGGCTGTCATGTGAGGCGGAGCGCGGCTGGTACGTGCCCTTCGGACACCGTGATCCGGCTGCCGAAGAGCAGCAGCAGTCGCTGCTCGATGACGAGAGTCCGACCATCGCCACCGAACAGCTCCCGCGCGCCGAGGCACTCGAGGCGATCGGCAGCCTCCTGACGGACGCGAAACTCGAGCGGATCGGGCACGACGCGAAGTACGCGTTGCTCGCCGTCGCCGAAGCCGAGGGCGGGGTGTGGCCCGCCTCGGTGGACTTCGACACGCAGGTCGCCGCGTACCTGCTGGGCGACCCGAACATGACGCTGCAGAAGCTGGCGTTCGACCGTCTAGGCGCGGAGACCATCGAGGCGAAGAGCTTCCTCGGCACCGGACGTAAGGGGATTCCGTTCGCGGAGGCATCAGTCGAAGATGTGACCGCCTTCGCCGCCAGCAATGCGGACTTCGTGTTCCGGCTGGCGGGAGTGCTGTCTGAGCAGCTGCAGGAAAGCGAGCTGGAGTCGGTGTTTCGTGACATCGACTTGCCGCACATCCCGGTGCTGGCTCGGATGGAGCAGTTCGGTGTCGCGCTCGACACGCCGGTACTGTCCAAGCTGTTAGTCGACCTCGTGGACCGGATCGCGCAGGGCGAACGCGATGTCTACGACGCTGTCGGACACGAGTTCAAGATCGGGTCGCCGCTGGAACTCTCGCAGGTCCTGTTCGAGGAGCTCAAGCTGCCACACACCCGTAAGACCAAGACGGGCTATACGACCGATGCGACCGCCCTCGAAGGCTTGCGCGAAGCCCATCCGGTCGTCAACGCGGTGCTGGGCTGGCGTGAGCTGGCCAAGATCAAATCGACGTACGTCGACTCGCTGCCGTTGCAGGTCAATCCTCGGACGAATCGGGTGCACACGGTCTTCTCGCAGTCGACCGCCGCGACGGGGCGTTTGTCCTCGAACGACCCGAACCTGCAGAACATTCCCGTGCGCACTGAACTCGGACAGGAAGTCCGGCGCGCGTTTATTGCGCGCGACTGCGGCACCGACCCGGTGCTGTTCTCGCTCGACTACTCGCAGATCGAATTGCGCGTGCTCGCCCACGTCGCCGAGGAACCCGGACTGCGCGAGGCCTTCGAGCAGGGCCAGGACATCCACGCCGCGACCGGCGCGAACGTGTTCGGGGTAGCACTGGATGAGGTGACCTCGGACATGCGTCGCCGCGCGAAGGTCTTCAACTTCGGCGTGCTGTACGGCCTGACGGCGTTCGGCCTGTCGCAGCGCGAGGGCGTCGATTTCAACGAGGCCACGGCGTTCATCGACGCCTACTTCAAGGCGTATCCAAAGGTCGAGGAGTGGCGTGAGCGCACCGTTATGGAGACGCGAACCAAGGGCTACGCAGAGACCCTCACCGGGCGCCGCCGCCCGATCCCGGAGCTGTACTCCAGCAATCGCAATCGCCGACTCGCTGCCGAGCGCGTCGCGATCAACATGCCGATTCAGGGCACTGCGTCCGACATAATTAAGATCGCCATGAACAACATCGACGCCGAGCTGCTCGCTCGCCGCGAGGCGGGGAAGCTGGCGCGGATGGTGCTGCAGGTACACGACGAGCTGATCTTCGAGTTGCCGCGCGAGGAACTCGACGACGTCCGCGAGATCGCTCATCGGCTGATGCCGTCGATCGAGCTCGCGGTACCGCTCGACCTCGACGAGAAGCTGGGTACGTGCTGGGGCGACCTCGAGTGAACCAGCGCCCTCGTAGCGGCGTCTGATGCCGGAGCTACCCGAAGTCGAGACCACCCGACGTCAGATCGGGCCAGCAATCGTCGGACCGACGATCCGCGAGGTCACGATCCATCCCGGTGCTGAGCGCCTCGCGATGACCCACTCGCCTCGTGAGCTCGAGGGCGAACTGACGGGGCGGACGATCGAGTCGCTGGACCGGCACGGAAAGTACCTCGTCGCCACGCTGGACGACGGGCGGTCGTGGGTGCTTCATCTACGGATGAGCGGGTCGCTGGTGGTGACACAGAGCTCGGAGCCGGACCGCTACGAGCGGGCGCGTGTAGTCTTCGACGACGACACCATCCTGCGGTTCAACGACCTGCGGAAGTTCGGTACCTGGCACCTCGTCGAGGACGCGCGAGACGCGATGCCGAACGCGGGTCCCGACGCGTTGTCCGAGGAATTTTCGGCCCGATGGCTCCGCGAGCAACTCGCGCGGCGGTCGATCGCCGTGAAGTCGGCACTGCTCGATCAGAAGATCGCGGCCGGAGTCGGCAACATCTACGCCGATGAGGCCTGCTACATCGCGGGCGTCGATCCGCGGGCCGCCTCGAACTCACTAGGGCCTCGACGGGTCGTGCGGCTCCATGCAGCGGTGATCGAAGCGCTGGAGCGCTCGCTCGTCGACGGCGGTACGACGTTCTCGGACTACCTAAACGGTGAAGGCGAGCCGGGATTGCATCGGATCAACGTCCACGTGTTCCGTCGTGATGGTGAACCCTGCGGCCGTTGTGGTCGCACGATCCAGAAAATCCGGCTCGGCGGACGCGGCACGCATTATTGCCCTCGTTGTCAGCGCCGATAGGCCGATAACGAGACGTGGGGAGACCCGGTTGCTCAGCTTGATTGCCGGCTGATACGGTCCCCCTGTTCTCCATGTACAACTCCTCACGGGCAGCGGGGTGCCGGCCGTGATTTTTGTCATTGCGTTAGCACTGATCGTGCTGGCCGGTCTCAGCTATGCCGGTTTCGCGATCTATTTCGCGGACGTATATACGCGCTCAAAGCGCCATCGAGTTCATGGAACTCCGGCTGACCGGGGCCTGCGCTTTCAGGACGTGCAGTTTCTGACAGCCGATCGACTCACCCTGAACGGCTGGTTCCTCGAGTCGCCGGGCGCGCGCGCGATCGTGGTGATCATCCACGACCGCGATGGCACCCGCGCAGATCCTCGTCAGAGCCTGCTCGATCTCCAGGCCGATTACGTGCGACGCGGGTTCAACGTCTTCGCGTTTGACCTGCGCGGCCGTGGCGAGTCAGCCGGGCGGCGTGATCACCTAGGAACGACCGAACGCATCGATGTCGAAGCTGCGATCGCTTACGTCCGGCGTCGCGAGCCGAAGCTGCCGATCGTGCTGCACAGCTTCGGCTTTGGTGCAGCGTTGGCGATCGACTTTGCGGCGAAGAGCCAGTTGATCGCCGGTGTGATCGCCGACTCGCCCGTGGCCACGATGCGGGACCTGTTGCGGTTCCATCACCCTCGGGTGCCCGATCACCTGTTCAACTTGTCGCGCTGGGTGGCTCGGCGGCTGTTTAGAGCCGACGCAGACGCGCTGGCGCCGATCGAGACGATCGGTCAGGTCGGCATCCCGATCCTGTTCATCCACGCGGAGGTAGACTTGGAGGTCCCAGAGTCGCACACGCTGAACCTGGCCGCGGCTTCGCTTAGCGATCGCCACCAGATCTGGACGTTGCACGAGCACGTCGGTCACTGCTCTTACTATCCCGAGCACCCCCGGGAGTACATGAGCCGCTGCATGGCGTTCATCGACGAGATCGTTCCGGCGCGGCTGCTCCAGCTGCTGCCGGAGCAGGCTACCGCTCGGTCATCCCAGGCCGGCTAGCCTCATACCCTGCATGGCTCAGCGCGACGCTCTGACCGATGTTCCCGGCATCCGCGTCGGCCATTGGACCAACCGGCGAGCTGCCACCGGCTGCACGGTGGTGGTCTGTCCGCCCGGCACCGTTGGCGGCGTCGACGTCCGAGGCGCAGCGCCGGGGACCCGAGAGACCGACCTGCTGCGGCCGGGCAACCTCGTCGAAGAGGTGCACGCCGTCGTCCTGTCCGGCGGCTCAGCGTTCGGCCTCGAGGCAGCGACGGGCGTGATGCAGGAGCTCGCGGCGCGGAATGTGGGGTTGAGGTTCAGGGAGTACGTGATTCCGATCGTGCCCTCGGCGATCTTGTTCGACCTTGGCATTGGCCGGATGGAGCATCCGAACGCGGACTCCGGCCGGCGCGCGTTGAAGTCTGCAACTGGCGGGCGCGTGGAGTGTGGCTCCGTCGGCGCGGGCACCGGTGCGACTGTCGCCAAGCAGGGTGGGATTGGGCACGCGATCAAGGGCGGTATCGGCACGGCGAGCGAGGTGCTGGACAACGGCGTCGTGGTCGCGGCCCTTGTTGCTGTGAACGCCGTTGGTTCGATTCGCGATCCGTTCGACGGCACCGTGGTTGCGGCGCCTCGCGACGACGAGCGCGGGTTCGTGGATCACGAGGCGATGCTACGGGTGGGGGCGATCCCGCCCGATGACGAGGACGACGAAGTGCCGGTGAACACGACACTCGCGGTCGTGGCGACGAACGCAAAGCTGACGAAGACGCAGACCAACCGGATCGCCACCGTCGCTCACGACGGCTTCGCCTCGACGATCTGGCCCGTGCACACCCGCGCTGATGGCGATGTGATCTTCAGCCTCGCAACCGGCGAGCTCGAGGTGGACGCGGCCGGCTATCGTGGGGTTGAGGCATTTGCCGTTCGCGCCGTCGAGCGCGCGGTCCTCGATGCGGTGCGTTCCGCGACCACGCTGGCTGGAGTGCCGTCCGTAAGCGAATGGTCCGCTCGGTAACGGGCCAAACGTCCGTTGACGCCTCGATCACTCCTTTTATACTGACGTTGTCAGTCGACCATCTTGGTGGCGGTGAGATGGCATTGATGGATGGCAACTTGAGACCGGACCGCTTGGATCCCCATGGGACTGAGACGGAGAAATGACATGACGAAGCGCGTACGAGTCCGCGAACTCCAGCAAATGCGCGACCGCGGTAAGCCGATCACGATGCTCACTGCATACGACTACCCCACGGCACAGATGGCCGATGACGCAGAGATCCCGATTCTGCTGGTCGGCGACACCCTTGGCATGGTGGTGCTTGGATACGACTCCACGGTACCCGTCACCGTCGAGGACATGATTCACCACGGCAAGGCCGTCCGAAGAGGCGCGCACCGGGCACATGTCGTTGTCGACATGCCATTCGGTTCCTACCAGCTTGGCTGGCAGGACGCGCTGCGTAACGCGACGCGGATCATGCAGGAAACCGGCTGCGACTCGGTGAAGCTCGAGGGAGGGCAGCGTTCGGTGGAGACCGTCCAACACCTCGTGGAGGCGGGTATCCCGGTGATGGGGCACATCGGCTTGACGCCGCAGTCGGTGAATACCACCAGCGGGTTCCGCGTGCAGGGCAAGACCCCGCGCGACGCGGTGCACCTGATTACCGATGCCAAGGCGCTCGTCGAGGCTGGCGCATACGCGATCGTTCTTGAGCTAGTCCCGACGGCGCTAGCGCAGATGATTACCCAGCGTGTGAATGTGCCGACGATCGGCATCGGGGCTGGCCCGTTCTGCAGCGGGCAGGTGCAGGTGTGGCACGACATCCTCGGGCTTTACGAGGAGCTCAAGCCGAAGCACGCGCGCCGCTTCGTGGAACTTGGCGCCGATATCCGACAGGCGCTCACGGCCTACCGTGACGAGGTTGCGGCGGGCGCATTCCCGACGGCCGACGAGTCGTTCTACATGGACGAGCACGCATTGGAGCTGATCAAGGCACAGTTGCCCGAGCTCGATGGTGACCTCAGCGATGCCGAGCGCGTGCTGGCCGAGCATGACCTCAAGCTAATTGCTCGCGCCTCGGAGACGGCCGAAACGCCGAGCGGCGTGTCCGCGCGACAGCGCTGACGCCGGGGCACGCGGTGGAGGTGGTGCGGACGATCGAGGAGTTCCGCACCGCCCGGGCGTTGCTTTCTGGTCCGGTCGGCCTCTTTTCGACGCTCGGAAGCGTACACACGGGTCACCTCGCGTTGGTGGATCAAGCGCGAGCCGAGAACGCGAGCGTGGTCTCGACGTTGTTCCTCAACCCGACGCAATTCGGTGAGCACGAGGATCTGGATCGCTACCCCGCGGAAGAGGCGACTGACCTCGCTCAAGTCGAGGCACACGGCGTCGACCTCGTGCTCGTGCCACCTCGCGAGGCGATGTACCCAGTTGGGTTCGATGCGACCGTGCACGTCGGCGGGATCACCGACCTTCTCGAGGGCGACAGGCGCCCCGGGCACTTCGATGGGGTGACGACTGTCGTTCTGAAGTTATTTAACATCACGACGCCGGACCGCGCCTACTTCGGTGAGAAGGACGCGCAGCAACTGCGGGTGATCCGCCAGCTCGTGCGCGACCTGGACCTGGCGGTGAAGATCGTCGCCTGCCCGACGGTGCGTGACGCCGGCGGGCTAGCGTTGTCCTCGAGGAATGCGTACCTCTCGCCGGAAGAGCGCGTGGCCGCGCTGTCGCTCTCCCGAGGGCTGATGTTCGCCTCGGATGCGTTCGCGGTGGGGGAGCGGGATGCCGGCATGCTGCGCGACCTCGTACGTGGCGACCTCGCTTCGGAGGAGCTGGTGCGTGTCGACTACGTGTCGCTAGCGGATGACGAGACGCTCGTTGAGCTGGAGGGCGAGGTGGCGGTGACGGCGTTGCTCTCGCTCGCAGTCCACGTGGGTGAAACTCACCTGATCGACAATGTGACGCTGGGCGGTCGATCCCCGTAGCACGGGGTGGATCATCAAAACCCGATTCGGTGGTTGAGTCGATTTGGTAGGCTATCCACAGGTTCAGAGAACCTTGGTGAGCGATATCGACGACGGCGGAGGTGCCGGTTGTCCGGACATTCGAAGTGGTCATCGATCAAGCACAAGAAGGGCAAGCTCGACGCGAAGCGCGGGCAGCTCTTCACGAAGCTGGCACGTGACGTCACGATGGCCGCGCGCGGCGGCGGCGATCCGGAGATGAACGCCTCGCTGCGGTTAGCGATCTCCAAGGCCAAAGACTCGAACATGCCGAGTGCGAACATCGAGCGCGCGATCCAGCGCGGCGCCGGTGGTAGCGAGGCCGACAACCTCGAAGAAGTCACCTACGAGGGCTACGGGCCTGGCGGCACGGCCGTTCTGGTCGACACGGTGACGGACAACCGCAACCGCACTGTGGCTGAACTCCGCCTCGCGTTCTCACGCGGCGGGGGCAATCTCGCCGAGAATGGCGCGGTCGCCTGGCAGTTCGAGGCGCAGGGCATCATTACCGTGAGCACTACCGATAACGATCCTGACGATGTGCAGCTCGCCGCGATTGAGGCTGGCGCACTCGATGTTGACGTGTCCTCGGATGGCGCGTCCGTCGAGGTGTACACCGAGACGGGCAGCACCGTTGCGGTGCGCGAAGCGATCGCCGAGGCTGGGTTCGAGGTGGAGAGCGCCGATCTGGCGAAGGTGCCTCAGAGCACCGTGGACCTCGATGAGTCGGCGGCGACGTCGACCTTGAAATTGCTCGAGAAGCTCGATGACATCGACGACGTGTCGAAGGTTCATTCGAACGCGAACTTCCCGGATTCTGTGCTCGAAGCTGCGGCGGGGTAGCGGTAGCGAGGGCAGCGTGGCATCCCACGCAGTGGTGACCGAGGGGACGCGCCGCGTAATCGGCGTCGATCCCGGTCTATCCATCACCGGCTGGGGCATCGTCGATGGCGACGGCGCGTCAGGGCGGCTGATTGATTGCGGCGTCATCCGAACGAAGCCGAAACACGCCCGCGCCGAGCGCCTCCACCACATCACCGAGAACATCCGCGACCTGATTCGCGAGTTTGATCCAGCCGAACTGGCGGTGGAGCAGCAGTTCGTGGCGGTCAACGTTCGTTCGGCGATGGTGATTGGCGAAGCGCGCGCCGCGGCAATGATTTCGGCCGCGGGCGAAGGCATTCCCGTGTTTGAGTTCGCGCCGACCTCAGTCAAAGAGTCTGTGACCGGCTGGGGCGGTGCCCCGAAGGAGCAGGTCCAGCAGATGGTCGCCGTCTATCTGGGCGTCGCCGAGATAGACGGGCCGCTCGATGTCTCGGATGCCCTCGCGGTGGCGTTGACCCGTCTCGGTGACCTCAGGCTCGAGTTGGCGCTGGCGCGCTCGTGATCGTTTCCCTGCGCGGCCGCCTCGACCGCTGGGACGAAGAGTCCTCGACGGCCTGGATCGAGGTGAACGGCGTCGGCTACGAGGTGATGATCCCCGCCTTCGCGCACAACTGGATCGCCTCGGAGATACCGGGCGAGGAGCTGCAGCTCTTCACCTACTACCACGTGTCCGAACGGCAACCGGCACCGCTACTGATCGGCTTCCAGCATCACCAGGAGCGCGAGTTCTTCCGTAAGTTCATCAACGTGCCCGAGGTGGGACCGCAGAAGGCGGTGAAGGCGCTGACATTCCCGGTCTCCGAGATCGCTCGCTGGGTCGAAGCAGAGGACGTGACCGCGCTGAAGCAACTGCCCGGCATCGGACAGCGGCTCTCGCAGACGATCGTCGCCAACTTGCACGGTAAGCTGACGCAGGAGGCGCTGCTGCGCGCTGGCGAGGAGCTCACCGCACCAGCCGCTACGGCGGCGGGCGCGCTCTACGCGGACGCGGTCGGCGCGCTCGAGGCGCTGCAGTACTCCCACCGCGAGGCCGAGGAGCTGGTCACCGCGACGATGCGTGTCGAGCCTGATATCGCCGGGCTCGAAGAGTTGCTGCGCGCGATCCTCGAGCAACAGGCACCCGCCGAGGCCGCGCGATGACGATTCCGCGCGATCGCTGGCTGACCCTCGTCGGGTTGGATGGCGCCTTCGGGTTCCTGATCGTCCTCGGTGTGGGGCGACAGCTGCGCGAGGTCAACTGGCGGGGCGGGTTGTTTCTCGGACTGGATCTCGGGACCTGGCCCTTGGCTACCACCTTCCTCTCCGTGTTCTTGATCGTCTAGATCGCGCTGAACATACGGGCGACGCTGACCCGTGAGCACCGCCTCGTCGAGGTGGCAGCGGAGCTGCGAGAGACCAGCGCGGAGTTGGAGCGCCTCGCAAAGATCGACCCGCTGACGGGGTGCGCAACCGATGCGCATCCTTCGAGCGGCTCGATACCGAGTTCCGTTGGTCGCAGCGATATGGCCGATCGCTGACGGTGGCGATGGTCGATGTTGACCACTTCAAGGATCTGAACGATCGATATGGGCACGCGACCGGCGACTCGGTGCTGGCGACGTGATAGTCGCAGAGAAGCTGCAGATGGCGATAGACGGGCTACGCATCGAATCGCCGGACGGCGGCGACCGGGCGGTCCAAGTGACCATCTCCGCCGGTGTCGCGAGCTATCCCTCGGCTGGTGCGACCGACGGACTCGTGCTCCTCGATCGAGCTGACGCGGCGCTGTACCGAGCCAAACGAGCAGGCCGCAACCGTGTAGAGATCGATCAACCGCAGGTCGATACGCCTGTCCGGCAACAGACCGACTGACCTGCCGGCAGGACCTCGTCCGACTCTGGAATTCGTCTGCGATGGCTTTACACTTGATGGTGAGGGAAGGCCGCTCGCGTGACCACAACTACCACTGATACCGCTGCCTCGTCCGACTCCGACAAGGCTTCTCGGCCGTCGCAACCGTTCGAGGTTGTCTCCGACTTCCAGCTCATGGGCGACCAGCCTCGGGCGGTCGCTGAGCTCATCGAGGGACTCGAGGCCGGTGAGCACGCGCTGACGTTACTGGGTGCTACAGGCTCGGGCAAGACCTTCGCGATGGCGAACGTAATCGAGCGCTACCAGCGTCCCACGTTGGTGCTGGCACCGAACCGCACGCTGGCCGCGCAGCTCGTGAGTGAGTTCCGCGAGGTACTCCCCAAGAACGAGGTGCAGTACTTCGTCTCGTACTACGACTACTACCAACCCGAGGCGTACATCCCTCGGACGGACACGTACATCGCGAAAGACGCGGACATCAACGAAGAGATCGACAAGATGCGACACGCGGCGACGCGTGCGCTCTTCGAGCGTCGAGATATTGTGATCGTCGCCTCGGTGTCGTGCATCTACGGCCTCGGGGAGCCGGGCGAGTACCAGTCGTTCGTCGTGCGCTTGTTCCGCGGGCGGCATGTGAACCGCGGTTCGCTGATCCGGCAGTTGATCGACATGCAGTACGCGCGGAACGACCTGAATCTGATCCGCGGCACGTTCCGCGTGCGCGGCGACTCCCTAACGATCTATCCCGCCTACGAGGACCTCGCGGTACGTATCGACTTTTTCGGCGACGAGGTCGAGCGGATCGTCACGCTCGATCCGCTGACCGGCGAAATCCTGCGCGAGACCGAAGAGACTGCGATCTACCCGGCGAAGCACTTCGTGACCTCGAAGGACCGCCTCGGCGCGGCGATCGAATCGATCGAGGCGGAACTGGCTGAGCAGATCCCGGGCCTACGGGCCGAAGGGAAACTGCTGGAGGCACAGCGACTCGAGGAGCGGACACGCTACGACCTCGAGACGATGCGCGAGGCAGGGTATTGCTCCGGCATCGAAAACTACTCGCGCCACCTCGCGGGGCGCGAGCCCGGATCGACGCCATGGACGCTGCTCGACTACTTCCCGGACGACTGGTTGATCTTCGTCGATGAGTCGCACATCTCGATACCGCAGGTGCGCGGGATGTTCCTTGGAGACCGCTCTCGCAAAGAGACGCTCGTCGAGTATGGGTTCCGGCTACCGTCGGCGCTGGACAATCGCCCGCTGAACTTCAAGGAGTTCGAGGACCACATCAACCAGGTGGTCTTCGTTTCGGCAACTCCGGGGCCGTACGAGCACGAGGTTTCCGCGCGGGTCGTCGAGCAAGTGATTCGGCCAACCGGCATCCTCGATCCTGAGGTGGACATTCGTCCGACGCAAGGGCAGATCGACGATCTGCTGGCGGAGATACGTGACCGCATCGACCGCAAGGAGCGGACGCTGATCACGACGCTGACCAAGAAAATGTCCGAGGATCTCAACGACTATCTGCAGGAGGCAGGCGTCAAGTCGATGTACCTGCACTCCGAAATCGACACACTTGAGCGTGTCGACATCCTGCGTGACCTTCGGATCGGCGTTTACGACGTGATTGTTGGCATCAACCTCCTCCGTGAGGGATTGGACCTGCCCGAGGTATCGCTGGTCTGCATCCTCGATGCGGACAAGGAGGGGTACCTCCGGTCAGCGGGCTCGTTGGTCCAGACGATCGGTCGGGCGGCTCGCCATCCTCGAGGTCGCGTCATCATGTACGCCGACAAGGTCACCGACTCGATGCGGAAGGCGCTCGACGAGACGGATCGGCGGCGCGAGAAGCAGCGGGCCTACAACGAAGAGCACGGGATCACGCCGCAGGGCATCGAGAAGACGATTCGCGACATCAACGACGAGATGCGGAACCAGGTCGCCGAGGAAGAAGCACCCTACACCGCCACCTCGGAACTGCCGAAGGATGAGTTGACGCGCCTGGTGAAGGAACTCGAACGCCAGATGAAGCATGCGGCGAAGGACCTCGACTTCGAGCGAGCGGCGTTGTTGCGCGATCAGGTCGTCGAGTTGCGTCGCGAACTCCTCGGAAGCGATGCCACTGAGGGCCTTCGTTCAATCTCAGCAGATACGAAACGCCCGGAGCAGCGCAAGGTCCGCGGCGGCCGTACCCGGCCGGGCTCGCAGGGCCGCGGCTAGTGCGGCGACTCGCATGGCAGGCCAGATCATCGCGATGGGCGGCGGTGGGTTTTCGATGGAGGACGACCGCGTCCTCGATGACTTCATCCTCGAGCTGACTGACAAGACTCGGCCGCGGGTCGGTTCCCTTGCTACCGCGAGCGGTGACGCGAGCGATTACATCGAAAAGTTCCACACGCCTCGCTGACCGCACGGACACCTTGGATCTGCGCCTTTTCTCATCACCCTCGCACGACCTGAAGGCGTGGTTCGCCGAGCATGACGTGATCTACGTCGGCGGTGGATAGACCGTGAATCTGCTGGCCGTGTGGCTGGTCTATGGCCTCGAACGGTTGGTGCGCCAGGTACACGACCGAGGCGCTGTGCTCTGCGGCTTGAGTGCGGGCGCGTCGGCTGGTTTAAGGACGGGATGACCGACTCGTTCGGACCGCTACGCGAGCTGCAGGACGGCGTCGGACGGCTCTCGGGCTCGTTCACGCCGCATTACGATGGCGAGGCGGATCCGAAGGCTGCGTTCCGCCGGACGCTGGTTGACGGTTTTTCGGCGGGCTTCGCGGCCGACGACTTCGCCGCCGCGCACTTCGTCGGAGGCGAAGTCGTGTGAGCGCGTCGCGGCACGCCCCGGAGTGGGTGTCTACGCCGTGAGTGTCGAGGGCGACGCCGTGACCGAGCGACCGCTAGCTACGTGCCTGCTCAGCTCGTGAGCGAGAGCGGCCTCAGCTAGTCCTCGTCGAAGGCCTTCGGGAACTGGAGTACTTTACGGCCGTCGGTGTCGCGCTCCTCGGCGACCTCGGGAGCTGGTGTGGGTGGTTTACCGGCGGGTACGGGCTCGAAGTCAGCAGCCTCCGCTGCGAGGGTGCGACCGCCCTCGGCGGCCGGTTCGTCACCGAGGAGGACACGGCGCGAGCTGGTGCCGTCACCGGAGCCGACGATGCCGCGGTCCTCGAGCTCGTCCATCGTGCGTGCGGCGCGCGGGTAACCGATCCGCAGCTTGCGCTGGAGCATCGAGGTCGACAGTGTCTCGTGCTCGCGTGCGAGCTCAATCGCCTTCGCGAGCAATGGGTCGTCCTCCGGAGCACCATCGATGCCGCCGTGTTCTGCGATCTCGCGTTCGGCGGCAAGGAGCATGTCGTCGAGGCTGTCCGGTTTGAGGCTGTCGAAGCGGTCGGCGGTCCAGAAGTTAACGATCGCGTGGATCTCCTCGTCGCTGACGAAGACCCCCTGGACACGCTTTGGCTTCTGTTCATCCGGCGGGACGTAGAGCATGTCGCCCTTGCCGAGGAGCTTCTCGGCGCCACCCTGGTCGAGGACGGTGCGCGAGTCGATCGAGGACGCGACCGCGAACGCGATGCGCGTCGGGAAGTTCGCCTTGATCAGCCCGGTGATGACGTCAACCGACGGTCGCTGCGTCGCGACCACGAGGTGGATGCCGGTTGCCCTCGCGAGCTGCGCGAGACGGACGAGCTGCTGCTCGACCTGGTACGGGGCCGCGATCATCAGGTCGGCGAGCTCGTCGATCACCACGACCCAGTAGGGGATGGCTCCGCGCCCGTCCGCCTTCTTGTTGTATCCCTTGATGTTGCGGACACCCGCCTTGGCGAACTTGCGGTAGCGCGATTCCATCTCGTTGATCACGGCCTGGAGCGTGCCGACGACCTGGTCCATCTCGACGACGATGCGTGAGAAAGCCAGATGTGGAATCGAGGCGAAGTCGGCGAGTTCGACGCGCTTCGGGTCGATCATCACCAGCCGGAGCTGCTCGGGCGACAGGTGCATCAGCAGGCCGCTGATGATCGAGTTGAGGCAGACCGATTTGCCGGCGCCGGTGGCGCCAGCGATCAGCACGTGCGGCATCGTCGCGAGATCCGCGACTACTGGGTTGCCGGAGACCCCGGCTCCGAGGGCGATCGGCAGCGCGAACTTCTCCAGAGATTTCTGGTACTCCGTCGACTCCATGACCCCGCGCATCGTGACGGTCGAAGTGCTGGCGTTCGGCACCTCGATGCCGACCATCGGCTTGCCGGGGACCGGTGCTTCGATCCGCAGTGCTGGAGCGGCGAGAGCGAGGGCGAGGTCGTTCTGAAGCGCCGTAATGCGGTTCACGCGGATCCTCGTGCGTGACACCTCGACCTGATTGGTACGGGGATTGCCGTCGTCGCCGAGGATCGGGCGCCCGGTGGCGTCGCGCTCCGTCACCAGCTTTGTCTTCACGTCCCAGCCGGGTTCCACGCCGAACTGTGTAACGGTCGGGCCCTCGTTGACCTGGACGACGGTGGCATCGACGCCGAATGAATCGAGGGTGTCGACGATCAGCGCCGCGCGGCGGCCGTTGTCGACGGCGCGGGATTCGCGGTTCGGTGCTTCGCCCAGCAGCGTGATCGCTGGTAGTTGCCAGCCATCCTCGGAGTGGCGCAGTTGGTCGACTGGCGTCTCCATGTCCATCTGGATCTGCGTCGCGGGTGGGGCGTCGATTTCCTCGAAGATCGGCTCGGCCTCGGCGGTGACCGCTTCCACCGCGGCAGCGAGTTCCGGTGTCGGTGCGCCTGCGATCTGTTCGACGGCCTCGGTAGCGCGGGGGATGCCGGCGCGGGACGGCGAGAACTCCGAATCGAGGTCGTGTCGGCGCTGCGTCAGCCGTGCGATCGGAGTGAAGAGCAAGCGCAGCCCTCGACCGAGTAGTCGGTGCAACTGCTGGTTCCAGAGCCAGCGGAATGAGCGGCCGACAGCGGGTGGAGTTGTACGGAGCGCGACCGCCGCGGTCTGAGGCCACAGCAACCCGAAGGCGGCGAGCCCGAGGACCACCCACGAGGCCACTCCGAAGGGCCACGAGCTGAGGGCGCGACCGACGTCGCCTCCGGCCGAGTGAATGGTGAGGTCGATGTCACCAACGGTCTGATCGGGGTACCAGTGACCGAGGAGCCCCGCGACGACGCCGAGCAGGGCGAAGCCGCCGATCAGGTGACAGCGGTGCCGGGAGACCCAGTCGGTCCAGCGGAAGGCGATCAGGACGCCGGACGCGGCGAGCAGTACGACGAGCGAGAACACGTGCAGTCCGAGCAGCCGGACCAGTTCGTCTCGAGCATCCTTGATGACCCCGGCGAGTGGTAACAGGAAGGGCACAGCGGCAACGGCGAGCACCACCAGAACCGTGCCGATCAGCTCGGGTCGGGTCAGTATTCGGCCGAGTCGACCTATGCCAGAATCAGAGCCGCGCGATACGCGGCGGCGGGATGTCCGAGCCATCGCTCTCTCTCCTCACACGCTCGGCCCGCCACCGATCGTGCTGTCCTCGTCGCTTACTCAGACCTCCAGCATCACCGGCAACACTAGCGGCCGTCGATGCGTACGTGCGTACAAGTACTTCTCCAGGTCGTCCTTCAGATTTTCGTGGAGTTCACGCCAACTGACGGAGTGCGACTCGCTACCCAGCATATCCGTAGCGATCTTGCGAGCGCCATCGAAGATTTTCTTCTCATCGTCTGGCCCGATGAATCCGTGCGACATCACCTCGGGCGGTCCGGTGAGCTTATTCGTGTGTCGATCGACCGCGGCGACGATCACGAACATGCCGTCCGTGGCGAGGTGGGCACGATCACGCAGCACGACGTGGTCGATATCGCCGACGCCCAGGCCATCTACATAGATGTAGTCGGCCGATACCTCGTCAACGATGTCCGCGCTGTCCTCGGTAATTTCGAGCATGTCGCCGTCCACGAGGACGAACGCATCGTTCGCAGGCATCCCGAGCTGCAGCGCGAGTTGTGCGTGGAGCACGAGGTGCCGGTACTCGCCGTGAATCGGCACGAAGTGCTTCGGCCGTACGATGCGATGAATGATCTTCAGCTCCTCGCGCGCGGCATGGCCGCGCACGTGGACATCATCGAGGCGGTTGTAGATCACGTTGGCGCCAGCCTCGAAGAGGCCATTGATGTTCTTCGAGACGGACTTCTCGTTACCCGGTACCGGGTTCGAAGACAGGATGACGGTGTCGTCTTCCTGGATGTTGATGTGCTGATGCGAACCGTTGGCGATCCTGGTCAGCGCGGCGTTGGGTTCGCCCTGGGAGCCGGTGCAAATGATGACGGTCTTGTGCGGCGGGTGGTCTCGCATTTCGCGAACGTTCATCAGCACCTGGTCGGGGGCCGTGAGATATCCCAGATCGCGCGCCATCTGAACATTATTCACCATCGACCGGCCGGTCACGAAGACTCGCTTATCATGCTTTACGGCTGCGTCGAGGACGATCTGGACCCTCGAGATCAGTGAGGCGAAGGTCGTGACAATTACGCGACCCGGTGCGTTGGCAATCGCGTGCTCGAGACGACCGGCGACGATCTGTTCCGAGGGCGTCGAGCCTTCGACCTCGGCGTAGGTCGAATCAGCACAGAGCAGGAGCGCCCCGTCTCGGCCGATTTCGGCTAGCCGGGTGAGGTCGGTGTGCTGCCCCATGATCGGGGTGTGGTCGATCTTGAAGTCGCCCGTGTGGACGACGGAGCCGATCGGCGTATCGATAATCATCCCGGCCGAGTCGGGAATCGAGTGCGAGACGGAGAAGAACTCGACCGACAGATCGCCGATCGAGATCGTTTGACCGGGCTCCACCACCTGTACGTCGATGTCGTCAAGAAGCTTGTGCTCTTTGAGTTTTACCTGCAGGAGGCCGCGGGTCAGGCGGGTGCAGAACACCGGGACCGGGAACTCCTTGAGCAAATAAGTTGCGCCGCCGATGTGATCCTCGTGCCCGTGCGTGAGGAAGAGCGCCTTCAGCTTGCCCGGGTTCTCTCGGAGGTAGCTGTAGTCCTGGATGATGATGTCGACGCCGAGATGTTCGTCGTCGGGGAACATCAAACCGGCATCGATCGCGATCGCGTCATCGCCGTACTCGTACAGCATCATGTTGCGACCGATGTCGCCTAGGCCTCCCAGCGGGATGACTCGGAGGGTGCCATCTGCAGGTGTGGAGGTCATGCCCGGGCGTCCAGGCGGTGGGTGGGCAGGCAACTCGGGGCGGGGTTGATCAACGGGGCTCCTGTAGTAGTGCCGGGATCTGGGCGAAATCGGTGTGCATGACCTCGCGGAGGCTGCCGTTTCGCAGAGCGGCTGCGGGATGATACATCGGTATTACATAACGGTCATCGACTTGTTTGCCTTCGCCGTGGACACGGCTGATCCGGGCATCGGGGAACCAGCGCGCCATTGAGAAGCGGCCGAGGGTCGCGATCACGCGCGGATTCACGAGGGCGATCTGCTGTTCGAGGTAGTCGTTACAGGCGGCCATCTCGTCAGGTTGGGGGTCGCGATTGTCGGGTGGGCGGCATTTCACCACGTTGGTTACATAAACATCACGGCGGGTGAGGTTGATGCGCTCAAGTAGCTGATCGAGGAACTGGCCAGAACGGCCAACGAAGGGGAGGCCAAGATCGTCCTCTCGTTGGCCGGGAGCCTCGCCGACGAACATTAGCTCGGCGGTCACCGGGCCGGAGCCCGGAACGGTGCGCGATCGAGTCCGAGCGAGAATGCAGTTCGGACAGTCTACGATCGCTTCGTAGACGGGTTGTAGCGCGCCATCGACGGTGTAGAGCGGTCGCAAGGCCTCGGGCGCGTTGGCGACCGCTTCGGTAGGCGACGAAGGCTGCTGCTGAATCTCTTGTGACGTCGTGGGTGGCAAGCTCCACCTCCACGGTGGCGGGGAGCGCATCGGGTGGCCACATCTCTGGCGGCTGCCTCGGCTCGGACGGATTCAGCATACCATCCGTAAGGGGTTCATACCAAGGTGTATAGGCGAGTGATCAGTCTCGCTTGATAAACCAAGCGAGGAGAATACCGAACATGTACAGGATGAAGATCGGGCCGCCGACCAGCGTCTGCGTGATCGGATCCGGCGTCGGTGTCGCGATCGCCGAGATCAGGAACGAACCGACGAGGGCAAAGCGCCACCAGCCGAGCAGTTTCCTGGCGCTGACCACGCCGAATTTCGCCAGTCCCATGATGACGATCGGCGTCTCGAAGACGAGTCCCATTATGAGCAGCAGGCGGGTGGTGAGGTCGATATAGCTGCTGATGGTCGGCGCGATTTCGGCGAAGCCCTGACCGAAGCTGAAGAGGAATCCGTACGCGGTCGGCAGGACGACCAGATACCCGAAGGCGAGCCCGAGGGCGAACGACAGCGACGCTCCGATGACGACTGGCAACACCCAACGCTTCTCCTGCGGCGTGAGCGCGGGCGTCACGAACCTGAGCACCTGGTAAATGAGCACCGGCATGCCGAGGGCGACCCCACCGAGCAGCGCCACCCTGAAGTAGGTGACGATGTTCTCCATCGGGGTGATGGCCTGAGCCTGAAAGTCTGGATTCTGGTCTCTGGCCGGTTGGAGCAGGAAGTTGATCGCACCGATTCCTATCACCGGGACGAAGAACGGAATCATGCCGACGACGACGGCTGCTGCTGACCAGGTGACGCGGCTGCGAAGCTCGAAGAGGTGCTCTAGCAGCGTCATGTCGCCGCCCTCGAGGATCGGCTCTTCCTCGGGCGGCTCAGCAGCCTCGGGTGGTGCGACGGGCGTCGAAGTCACCGGGCGGTCCGGCTAGCTGTCTTCGGTGCGGCGCGACGGGCGAACGGAGGTATCGCGCTTCGCGGTCGATTCGGTGGCGCCGTCGCTACTGGTGCCGTCAGAGCCTGCGGCAGCGGCGGTATCGGACATCGTGCGCTCGGCGTCGCTCGCGGATTCGGCCCCGACGCTCTCGACATCGTCGCGGATCTCACGGAGGTCGTCACCGAGGCTGCCGAGGGACTTGAGGTCCTCCGTCTCGGAATTAATCTCTTGCTCGATGTCGTCCACGGCGGAGCGGACGTCCTTCATCACTTCATCGGTGTACTGACGCGCCAGCCGATACCAGCGGCCGCCCTGTCGAGCGATCTCTGGGAAGCGCTGCGGGCCGACCACGATCATGGCTAGCACGAGCACGAGGGCAGCTTCGCCGGCTCCGACGCCGAACAAACTCATGTTGCTACATGATACGCAGCAGGCAGCCCGATGGACTGCCTGCTGTGATGTGAAAAATGGGAAGGACCGCGCAGCGGTTTATTCGATGCCGGCGTCCTTGAGATAGTCGACGGCGTCCTGGACGGACTGAATTTTCTCGGCGTCCTCGTCGGAAATCTCGAGGCCTTCGATATCGCCGCCGAACTCCTCTTCTATGGACATAATCAATTCGACGAGGTCGAGCGAGTCAGCGTTCAAGTCGTCGACGAAGGAGGCATTCGCGGTGACCTCATCTTCTTCGACGCCGAGCTGCTCGACGATCAGTCCTCGGATGCGCTCATAAACAGTTGACACTTCGGCGTCCTTCCCGCCAGCGAGACAGCACCGACACCCTACGAGGGCGCGTTGCCATGGCTCGCCGATTCATTACGTTCTGCTGCCTCGAGCGCGACCGCTCCGAGGACTCCATTCACAAACCGGCCTGAAGATTCAGACCCGTACCCTTTGGAGATCTCCACAGCCTCGTTGATCGCGACCCGGAGCGGAGCGCGGCGATTATCAAAGAGCACTTCGTAGATTGCAAGGCGTAGCACATTGCGATCAACTGGTGCCATCTCAGACAGCGGGAAGGCCGACGCGTGTCGTACGATCACCTCGTCAATCGAGTCTCGCTGCTCGGTAACACCGTTGACCAACGTCCGCACGAACTCGCGCCCGTTGTCGCTGAGATCCGACTCGCGGAGGCGGCGGTCGAGTACCTCGAGCGTGTCTCGGCTATGCTGCTCTGATTCGAAGAGCGTCTGGAACGCGAGGATGCGGGAACGGCGTCGCGAGCTGGATGCCATTACGCTACGCCATGACCAATCCGCCGTCGACGTTGATTGTCTGGCCGGTGATGTAAGCGGCGGCGTCAGAGGCGAGGAACGCAACCAGCGGGGCGATCTCGCCGGGTTCGGCGTAGCGGCCCATCGGGATGCGATCCTTGATCAGTTCCTTCTGTTCGTCTGAGAGCCCCGCGGTCATGTCGGTCAGCACGAAGCCCGGCGCCACAGCGTTCACGGTGATGCCGCGTGACGCGACCTCGAGCGCGAGAGAGCGGGTGAAGCCGATCATGCCGGCCTTGGCGGCAGCGTAGTTCGCTTGCCCGGCGTTGCCGGAGACGCCGACGACAGAGCTAATGTTGATGATCCGGCCCCAGCGCGCACGCACCATCGGCCGTAGCGCAGCCTTGGAGGCGAGGAAGGTGCCGCGGAGGTTTGTCTCCAGTACTTCGTCCCAGGCTTCCTCGGACAGCCGCATCACGAGGTTGTCGTTGGTCATGCCTGCGTTATTGACGAGGATGTCGACGCTGCCGAACGACTGCTGGCAGTCCTTGATCGTGCGATCGAGGTCGACGCCCTCGCGGACGTCCGCCTGCGACGTCTGGCAACCGACGCCGAGCGCGCGCAGCTCGCGAGCGGCCGCTTCAGCGAGTGCGGAGTTCGAGCGATAGGTGATGACGAGGTTCGCGCCGGCCCGCGCGAGCTCGGTCGCGATCGCGCGGCCGATGCCGCGGCCGCCGCCGGTGACGATCGCGGAACGACCTCGCAACGAGAGCAGGTCCTTGTCGGATTCGGTCATGCGTCAGCTCCCTCGGACAGGTCGCTCGCGGTGCCGATGGCGATCGCTGTTAGATCGCGGTCGATGCGGCGGGCCAGCCCACTGAGCACCTTACCCGGCCCGAACTCGATCAGCGTGGTCACGCCGGCTTGCTGCATGCGCTCGACCGAGGCCGCCCACATCACGGGATTCGTGACCTGGTCGACTAGCTCGGTAGCGAAGGTGGATGCGCCTGCCAGCGGCTCCGCCGTGACGTTGGATATCACTTGCGTGTGCGGCTCCTGGAACGAGACGCCATCGAGGGCTTCGCGCAGACCGTCGGCGGCTGACTGCATCAGTGGGGTGTGGAAGGCGCCGGAGACGGTCAACAGGACGACGCGAGTTGCACCTGCCTCGGTGGCGGCTGCCGAGGCGGCTTCGACGGCTTCGACGGTTCCGCCGATCGTGATATTGCCGGGAGCGTTGGCGTTGCAGAGTGCTGCGCCGTGCTCAGCGGCGATCGGCGCGAGGGTCTCAGCATCGAGGCCGAGAATCGCCGCCATCGTGCCGGGTTCGGCGTCGCAGGCTTCTTGCATCAGCCGTCCGCGCTCGCGCACCAGGCGCACGCCCTCGGTGAAACCGACCGCGCCCGCAGCGACGAGGGCCGCGTACTCGCCAAGCGAGTGACCCGCGACGAACGCCGGGCGGCTGGTGATGACGTCGCGCTCGATGGCGGCAGACAACGCGGCGATCGAGTGAGTGACGATCGCCGGCTGCGTGTTGATCGTGCGGGTGAGCTCGTCCTCGGGGCCCTCGAACGCGACCCGCGAGAGCGACAGGTCGAGGGCGATGTCTGCTGCCGAGAAGACGGCGCGAGCGGTCGCCGAGGCGTCAGCGAGATCGGCGCCCATGCCGACGTGCTGCGCGCCCTGGCCCGGGAAGACCCAGGCCACGGTGGGGTCGACCGGAAGGTTGCCGATCGGGGTGTCAGGCATGAACGGGCCTCAAGGTGTGGGGAGGAAGCGTCGGAGAGCGGGCGGTGCGACTACTCCTCGGCGGTACCCACATCCACGTTGTCGTCCAGCGGACGGCCCTTACGGTCGCGCTCACCGCCGGCGGTGTGGTTCACCTTCCAGCCACCGGTGCTGCGGTCGCGCACCAGCTGCGGTACCTGGACGCGGTGGTGACTGCGGCGCGAATTGCGCTTGGACTTCGGCGTTCTACGCTTGGGAAGCGCCATCCGATTCCTCCTCGTGCAGGCGCTCGGCGAGCCCGCTGAGTGCCGACCATCGCCGGTCGGCTGTACTGGGTGCTGCTGGCTCGGCCGGTACGGCGGCGTCGAACCCGGGACAATCAGGTCGGCAGAGCGCAATCAAGGGCAACGCCGACTGTTCATACTGCCGGACGGCCTCGCAGAGATCGAGATGCCAGTGGTCGTCGACCAGAAAATCGCCCTGGTCGTGTTCAGGCAACTCCTTAGTTACCGGGTGGGGCGACCCGAGGACGAACTCTTCGTCGAATTGGAGGGCGAGTTCATCGTTGAACTCATCGAGGCAGCGCGCGCATTCCAGCGGGATATCAAGTTTGACGCGAACGCTTGCCAGGACGCCTCGCTCGGTACGGATCAGCCGTACGTCGCCGTTGATGATGCGGTTGTAGTCGAAGCTGGGCGCGCGGATATCTTCGTCCTCGATGGAGAGTGTGCGCGTGTTCCCGACGGGCTCCTGCAAGAGCGTCGCCACGTTGATCTGCACGAGCGAACCTCCTGCTGATCTCATCGTACGGTCGGTTATGACTTCCCGCTGTTCACGCGACGCCGACCGCCTCGGCGGCTGGTGATCGGGCGGAGCGACGCGGTGATACGGTCCGCGAGAGAAGGAGACACACGCGCTTGAACGCCGCCTTCCGAGGATTGCGATCCCTGCTATTCGTGGTGGCTGCCGCGGCCGTGCTTGCCTCGGCATGCGGCGAGGGCGATGGTTCCGTGCGTGTGTTTGCGGCGTCGTCGTTACAGGACGTGTTACCGAAGTTGCTCGGCGCCTATGCGGAGACAGACGAGGGGGCGCGCTTCGAAGTCCAGTACGGCGGTTCGCAGTCGCTGGCGACGCAAATCGAGTTGGGTGCTGACGCAGACCTATTTCTGTCCGCCAACGCGGCGCAGATCGAGCGCTTAGAGGTCGAAGACCACATCGAATGGCAGATATCGTTCGTTTCGAATTGCCTCGTGATCGCGGTGGACGAGGACTCGTCGATCGCAACGATCGATGGACTTGGCGCCTCTGGCGTGCGGATTGCCCTCGGTGCGTCCGACGTGCCGGTCGGGGCGCTGACGGACCTGGCGCTCGCGATGCTCGATCCCTCGCTCGCGGAGGCGATCCGCGCGAATGTGGTGACCGAGGATCCCAACGTGCGTGTGGTGTTGTCGCGCCTCGAGCTCGGAGAGGTCGAGGCGGTGTTCGTTTACTCGACAGATGTCGCGGTTCTCGAGGACGTCCGAGCGATCGAGGTGGGCGGCGTGGAGCCGAACGTATACGTCGGTGGGGTGACCTCAGAGGGTGGAGACGCTGCAGCTTCGTTGCTGGCGTTCCTCGCGGGCCACGAGGCGGTACCGATCTGGGAGGCCGCCGGATTCGAGCCGTTGAATGTGGCGGTTGGAGCGCGTTGATGCCCAGCCGCAACCAGTGGTGGATTCTGCTGCCGGCGCTGTTCGGCGTGTTCTTTCTGTTGCCGTTACTGGGCCTCGTGTGGTTCGGGCTGACCGATGGCGATGTGGCTTCGGAGCTGCGTTCGAGCAACACCTGGGACGCGCTCCGACTGTCGGTGCTGACGGCGACGATGACACTGATGCTGGCGATCGTCCTGGGGACGCCGCTCGCCTATCTGCTGGCGGCCTCGGAGGCGGGGTGGGCGCGGCTGACCGCCACGCTGCTAGATCTGCCGCTGGTATTGCCGCCCGTCGTCTCCGGGATCGCGTTGCTGACCGTGTTTGGGCGGCGCGGGTACCTGGGTGACCCGCTCGCCGACGCGGGTATCGGGCTGTCGTTCACGACGGCGGCGGTGGTGATCGCGCAACTGTTCGTCGCCGCGCCGTACTACGTGCGGGCGGCCTACGCCGGGTTCGCCGCGATGGATCCGCGATTCGAGGGCGTGGCGTACACCCTCGGGCTGTCGCGTTGGCGCACCTTCCGCACGGTGACGTTGCCGCTGGTGTGGCCCGCGCTCGCTGGTGGCGCAGTGCTCTGTTGGGCACGCGCCCTCGGGGAGCTAGGGGCGACGTTGCTGTTCGCGGGGTCGCTGCCAGGCCGCACGCAGACGATGCCGCTGGCGATCCTGTCGGCGTTCGAGTCGAGCGCTGGGCTCGCCGGGGCCGTTTCGATTGCTGTCATCCTTGTGGCGTTCGCGCTGGTGCTGATGCTACTGCTCCATCGCGCGACGACGCCCAGCGGTGCCTACCGATGACCCTTCGCAGGTGGTCCAGATGACGCTCCGCGCAGGGTTCAGCGGGCACGCCGGAGATTTTGCCTACGATGTTGCGATCGAGGCCGAGAACGAACTGCTGGTGCTCTACGGGCACTCCGGCGCGGGCAAGACGATTACGCTGCGCACGATCGCGGGGCTCGCGCGTCCCGACGCAGGGACGATCGAGATCGGCGGACGGATGGTGTTCGACCACGCTTCCGGCATCGACGAACCACCGCAGCGACGGCGCGCCGGCTACGTGGTGCAGGAGGTGGCGCTGTTCCCGCACCTGACGGTGGAGCGGAACGTTCTGATCGGCGTTGAGGACAGCGGCGATGCACGGGCGCGCTGGGGGCAGTTGCGGGACGCGCTGCACCTTGATGGGTTCGATGCACGGCGACCGCACGAGCTGTCGGGTGGGCAACAGCAGCGGGTCGCGTTGGCGCGGGCGCTGGTACGGCCGGTGGAGGTGTTGCTCCTCGATGAGCCGTTCTCGGCACTGGATGACGCGCTGCGAGCCGACCTGCGCGCGGAGCTGAAACGGCTGCAGCGCGACTTTGGGATTCCGATCGTGTTCGTGACGCACGACTTGCGCGAGGCGCATCTGCTGGCGGACTCGGTCGCCGTCATGGACCAGGGGCGAGTGATGCAGCTCGGGGCTCGTGACGAGGTGTTCCAGCACCCGACGGAGCGCCGTGTCGCCGAACTGACCGGGGTGCGCAACCTATTCGAGGGCCACGCAACCGGGGGACGGGTGATCGTCGACGGCCTCGAATTGGCGTTGCCGGCGAATGGCGTCGATGGACCGGTCGATCTCGGAATCCGCTCGGAGCGGTGCATCTTGCGCCGGTTCGACCCGGACGATTCGCCACCGGGGAACTGCTTCGTCGGACGGCTAGTAGAGGAACTGGCATTCGGCAACACGCACACGCTGCGGTTCGAGCCGGATGGCGTCGGCCTGCGTGTCGAGGTCGAAGTCGCCGCGCGACCGTACGAAGTGCTGGGGGTCGCTGGTCGCGACCGTTGGGTGATCGAACTCCCGCCCGAAGATCTGCTGGTGATGCCTCGGAAGTAACGATCGCCTCGGCGCAGTTCGGAATCTCAGAGCGCCTCCTCAAGTCGGCGACGGGGGCGTACGATCGGCCGGTCAGGAGACTGGATGGTCGCCGGTACGTCGCTTGCGGCGTGCGGGAGGAAAGTCCGAACTCCACTGGACAGGGTGCCGGCTAACGGCCGGGCGGCGTGAGCCGACGGAAAGTGCCACAGAAAAAACACCGCCTACGTGCCTTCGGGCGCCGGTAAGGGTGAAATGGTGCGGTAAGAGCGCACCGGCGTTCCTGGTAACAGGGCGTGCTCGGCAAACCCCACTCGGAGCAAGACCAAATAGGGGAGCGTTCGAGGTGTCCGGCCTCGCTCCCGGGTAGGTCGCACAAGGTGTCGGGCAACCGCCACCGTAGATGGATGGCCATTGCCTCGTGCTGTCGCAACGGCACGAGGTACAGAATTCGGCTTACAGGTCGCCTGATCGCGACACGAACCCCCGAGGAATCCCCGGGGGTTCGTGCTATGCCCCCTCGGACGGGCCGTCGCTACGCTGGTCAGCACGGGCGATCGCGAGGAGCTGTGCGTGCGGATCGGTGTTGACCTCGGCGGCGCTTGATGACGAGGGCGGCGTGGTCGTGCGACGGCGCCAGCCGATGCCCCAGGATGATTACGAGGGCACCGTTGCCGCGGTGCCGACCTTGGTCGATCAGATCGAGTCCGACTACGAGACGCGCGCGACCGTTGGCGTCGGAATCCCGGGCGTGATCTCGCCTGCGACCGGCCTCGTGAAGAACTCGAACTCGACGTGCCTGATCGAAAAACCGTTCGACCAGGACCTGTCCACTGCGCGCGGCTGCACGATTCGCGTCGCGAACGACGCAAACTGCTTCGGGCTCTCCGAGGCCGTTGATGGCGCGGCAGCCGATGCGGGCGTCGTGTTCGGAGTGATCCTCGGCACCGGCGTCGGTGGTGGCGTGGTCATCGACTGTCGGCAACTGATTAGCGGCCACGCGATCGCGGGCAAGTGGGGCGACAACCCGATGCCCGGGCTGCTGGACGAGGACTGGACCGATCGACCCTGCTACTGCGGCCAGACGGCCTATATCGAGACGTTCCTCTCGGGACCCGCGATCTCGGTTGACCATGAGCGTCGCACCGGCGAGCACCTGGACGCCGCAACCACCGCGGAGCGGGCGAGCGCAGGGAACGAGCATACGCAGGCCTCGATCGGGGTTCTACGCCTCGAGGCTAGCGCGAGCCCTCGGGACCGTGACCAACGTGCTGGACCCGGACGCGATGGTACCGGAGTTCCTCGGGCCACATGTGTTCTCCGACGTGGCGACAACGCCGATCGTGCGGGCGAAGTACGGCGAGTCCAGTGGCGTGCGCGGGGCGGCCTGGCTCTGGCGACCTGACGAAGCGGCGGCAGGATTGCCCTCGGATGGATGACCGGCTCGCGGCACAGCTCGCACGATTGAGCGAGCTCGGGGAATCGTGCGACGCCGAGGAGCCCGAGCACAGCCAGCGGATGATCAACATCACGCCCGGACACTGGACAACTGCTGTGGGTCCTCGTGCGGTCGAACGAAGTAAGATGGGTGCTTGAGGTGATGCCTACTCAACGTTGTGGCTTGCCGACGCGGTCGGCGCCGATGGGCGGGTGACGACCCTCGAGCGGCTGCCCGCTAAGGTCGCGCTCGCCGAAACGGAGCTGGCCGAGGCCGGACTTAGCGAGCGGGTACGGATCGTTGAGGGAGACGCCGCGGATTCGCTGGGCAACCTCGAAGGTGAGTTCGACCTCGTGTTCCTAGACGCGAACCGCGCCAGATACGTCGGGTATTTGCCTCAGTTGGTGGGGCTGCTGCGGTCGGGTGGGCTACTCGTGATTGACAATGTGACGTCGCACCCGGACGAGATGGCGGAGTTCCTTGAGCCATCTGCCCTCGATCGCCCCGGACAACGCTGCGACGATGCCCCAGACACAGACGAGACCGAACGGAGTCCTTGGTGATTGAGTCCATCAACATCGACCACATCTCTCAGGCCGTCCCCGATCTCCAGCGGCAAGCGGAGTTCCTGCAGCGGGTACTCGGCTTGCGGATGACCGAGGGCGGCTACAACGACGCCGGGTTCCGCTCGCGAACGCTCGCGATTCCGGGGTCGTCGCGCATGGGCTGGGAGCTGATGGAGCCCGACGGACCGGACTCATACCTCCACAGGTTCCTCGATGGGCCTCGAGGACCGGGCCTGCACCACATGGCGATGCGAGTCGAGTCGAGGACGGCGGCGGAGGCTGCGATCCGCGAGCTGGGTAGCGAGCCGTGGGGTAAACCGAACGACGTCAGCACGTACCTCCACCCGGCGAGCGGCGGGCATGGTTTCCTGTTCCAGTTCTTCGAAGGGGGCGGCTGGTACGAAGAGGAGCCGTTCGAAGATGACGGCGAGCACACCCTCGGGATCATCGCCGTGAACCACCTGGCGCACGCCTTCCACGATCGCGACGAGCTCGGTGAGTGGTACGAGCGGACGCTCGGCTTCGAGACGTTCTGGCGCTCCGCAGAGCGTGCCGAGGATGCGAAGGGCGAGTTCCAGACGCGATTGTTGGAATCACCGACGAAGCAGATGCGCGTCGAGGTGATCGCGCCGACGCGCGAGGATTCGTTTATTCAGCGGTTTCTCGACTCGCGCGGCCCCGGCGCCCATCACCTGACGGTTGAGGTGGGGGACTGGGATCGGGCGGTCGCGGCGTTGGCGCATCACAGCGTCAGAATGTTCGGGGAACGTGACGGCGAGGCCGACGGCGTGCCGTGGAGGGAAGCTTTCATCCATCCGAAGGCGGCTGGCGGCGTGCTGCTGCAGTTCTTCTGGCAGGCCGAGCCGGGACACTGGGTCTAACGGACCAGCTGACCAACCAGTTGAAGCTCGTGTCCTCGCCGTAGAGCTCAAGCTTGAGCCTGGTCGCAACTCGGCGGGAGGCAGCGTTACTCCACTTGGTGCTGTACATCGGCAAGCGATTGGCGGCGCATACGCAGCGTGCCCACTCCGCGACGACCTCCGAAGCATATCCGCGACCGCGAGCTGCCTCGATCGTTCCGGCGCCTGCCTCGGAGGCGGCTTCCGAGGTGCGGGCGGCGTGGCACACGGAGATGGCGATATCGCCCTCGAGGGCGATATCGACCGGGTGGATCGGGTCGTCACACTCGTCGAGCCCCCACTGATGTTGGGTGGCGCAGGTCGAGCGATTTTCCTCGGTCACAACGGCCGCGCGAGGAGCGGCCGGCAATTCTTCAGGGAACAGGAAGGCGGGACCGCCATAGAAGCAGATTACCCCGTCGGAACGCTTGAGGGTCGCCCGGTATGCGTCGAGGTCGGGTGGATGCGCCTCGAGATCGTCGACCGTCGGCTCGGCGGCAGCAAGTTCTTCGAGCTGCTGACGCAGTGCCGCTGTGAGATCGGGACGGAAGCGCCAGATGGTGCCTGCCGCTGAGCGGAACAGGCGGAAACGCGGCGCCTGCTCGCCCGAAGGGAACGGGCCGCCCTCAACGGTGCGAACGTGGATCTCCGCGAGGGCGAGCAGGTCGCGGTCCTCGATCGCTAGCGCTCCATCAGCACCGCGCCGCGCGCGATCACGCGGTCGACATCGATCACGACAGCGAGGCCGGCCATGTCCGCATCACGGTCCTTCTCGAGTTGGGGGGAGTTGTCGTAGACCTGCTGCGACTCGTCACCTGCGTCGAGGACCTTGGCGCGCCCTTGGAACTGCCAGCCGATCTGCTGGCCCGGATTGCGGTACATGAACGCCATGTGCGGGTTGCCGGGGAGGCGACTCAACAGTCCGGCCTCGGGGTTGCGGACCCAGATCGCGAGTTGGTCAGTGGAGTGCACCTGCGTGCTGCCGTAAAAGGCGATGCTCGGCTGTCCGTCCTCATCGACGCTGCAGGCGACGACGGGGAGCTTGTCATCAAGCGCGTGCGCCAGGAGTGCACGCATCTGGTCCGTCAGTTCGATCATTCCACTGCCTTCCGGGTGCCCGGTGCGCTGTAAATGCTACAGCGCTTCCTCCGGCGTGCATCCCGCTCGTACCATCGCTCGATGACTGAGCCGAACACGCCTCGAGGGGACTGGCGCGAGGGACTCCCCGAGGAGGTCGATCGCGCCTCGTTGCCCTCGGTTCGCTGCGTCCAGCATGACTCGCGCGCCGTCGAGCAGGGTGACCTGTTCGTGTGCATCGTGGGCGAGCGCGAGGACGGGCACGACTTCGCGCGGCAAGCGGTCGAGGCGGGCGCCGCTGCGCTGGTCGCGTCGAACGAGCGTGCCGAGGAGTTGGCCAATCTCGATGTTCCGGTTGTCGCGGTGCGGGACACGCGGATCGCGATGGCCTCGGTGGCGGCAGCTCACGAGGGGTATCCGGGCCGCGCGCTGACGGTCATCGGGATCACGGGCACCGATGGGAAGTCGACGACGGCGTTTCTGACGCTTGCGGCCCTCGAAGCGGCGGGACTTCAGGTCGGACTGCTCTCGACGATCGAGACGCGGATCCGAGGTGAGGTGATTCCGATCGCAGCTCGGCTGACGACTCAGGAGGCGCCGGTGGTCCAGCGGTTGCTGGGCGACATGGTCGAGGCCGGATGCACCCACGCAGTGGTGGAGGCGACCTCGCATGGGCTGGCACTGCACCGATTGGACGACGTGTCTTTCGACATCGGAGTGCTGACGAACGTGACGCCAGACCACCTTGATTTTCACGGGACGTTCGAGGAATACCGCAAGGCCAAAGGCACGCTGTTCGAGATGCTGAACGAGCAGCCGCACGGCGCGCCGCAACGGACCGCGGTACTCAACCGCGACGATCCGAACTGGGAGTACTTCGCCGTACGGTCGAAGGCACGCGTCGCGACCTACGGGATCGACAACGACGACGCGGATGTCCGTGTTGAGGGCGTGATGGCCTGGTCAGATGGTTCGACGTTTTCGCTCACCGCAGGCGACGACACGATCGAGGCGAGTGTGCGACTACCCGGGAAGTTCAACGTCGAGAACGCTGCCGCAGCGATCACCGCAGCTGCAGCGCTCGGGCTCAAGGTGGAGGCCGTAGCGATGGGGGTGGCTGCCTGTCCGGGCGTTCCCGGTCGGATGGAGCGTATCAGTGGCGCGCCGTTCGATGTCATCGTCGACTACGCGCACACGCCCGAGGCGATGCGCGCGGTCCTCGGAACGTTGCGACCGGTGGTGAGCGGGCGGCTGATCGTCGTATTCGGCAGCGCGGGGGAGCGGTCGACCGACCGGCGGAGCGGCCTTGGGAGTGTCGTAGCGGAGTTGGCGGACTACGCGGTACTGACCGAGGAAGACCCGCGGTCGGAGCCATCCGAGGACATTCTCGACGACATCGCAATCGCTATGACGGGCGCGTGGGCGACTGAGGGCAAGGACTTCGAACGCGTGGTTGACCGTCGCGAGGCGATCGCGCGTGGCCTCGAACTTGCCGAATCAGGCGACCATGTGCTGATCGCGGGGAAGGGGCACGAGCGGTCGATCGAGCGCGCCGACGGACCGCAGGAATGGGACGATCGCGCGGTGACGCGCGAGGAGGTCGCTCGACGATTCGCGTAGGCGCCGAGCCTCGGAGGCGACGACTGGCCTCGGTGCTTGCGGGCCGGGCGATCTGCGGGCAGGCTCCGCAACAGCAATACAGACCAACGACACAGGTAGCGGTAGGGGGCTCCGATGAAGGCAGCAGAGATGCGGGCTGGCGAGCAGAAGCTGCTCGTCGAGGACCTCGAGCAAGCCTCGCCCAAGGCGGGCGAGGTGCTGGTACGGACTGGCGCGGCCGGGATTTGCGCTAGTGACATCCACATCATCCACGGCACGGCGATGGTCCCGTTGCCGTGTGTGCTCGGCCACGAGGGCGCGGGC
>Ga0115002_10001180_pt1 | contig 36327 bp, 35 predicted proteins | sample ArcticOcean_MG_C_8_FD_89576 | JGI IMG/M metagenome (GOLD analysis project Ga0115002, IMG submission 89576) | Marine microbial communities from western Arctic Ocean - ArcticOcean_MG_CB11_86 | ecosystem: Environmental > Aquatic > Marine > Oceanic | place: Arctic Ocean: Canada Basin | collected... | reverse complement strand
CTGGATCAAGAACGAACGCGCGATCTGTGGATTATCGCGTCGGTTGCTATGGCTGGTACCCTGGCCCCCATGATCGGTAGTGTGGAAAAATATTTGCGAAAACTGTTCCCGTCAACACCGTGCTTGTCAGCCCATACACCCGTCAGAATACTCGACCAGCCAGGACCGCTGGAGGGTTCACTGCCTTGGTGCCGTTCATTGACAATTGTCTCATCATATCCAAGGGCTCGGAGAGATTGCATTGTCTCTTCCCAGGGCACATCCCCCTCGCCCAATTCACAGAACGAGTATTTGCCGTTCCAGTCAAACTCGTGGCGGAAATCTTTGATATGCACCCGCTTGATTCTGCTGCAATGCATTCAGGACAGCTTGAGTCCGATTTGCCTACCGGCTGGCATGTTCATCTTATTATTCTCGGTCCTGGCACGCAGCGCTAGTGCCTCACTTGCTGATTGGCCATAGCCAAGAACTCGCGAGCCATCTCGTGGCGCAAGCGGTTGTGAAACTGCAAGCGGTTGAGCCATTGCGAGACTTCCTGTGAGGACGGGCGGCGGTTCGCGACCAATTGGAACATCCGCTGGACGTACTGCGTGTCATTGGCATTGGCTTGGTAGTAAAACTCGGGCGTGCTCAGGATTTGTAATTGGGCGTCCGAGAGTGATCCGCCGCGAGCCAGGTGCGCTTCCCAGACGTACTGTTCCTGCGGCCGGGGTTCCCTCCCTAAGTAATCGCGGAACCACTGTGAAATTTGTCCAAGCTCGTCGTTGCGAACGGTAGGCGAATTGCCACCGGGAGAGATATTCGTCGAGTCAAGCAGAAGCTGGAGATTGTCCGAATCGCCATTGCCCAATACGGGCGTGTCTTGTCGCAAGCTGTACAGCTGTCGCCCCGCGGCACTGATATTGGCATGCAAGACATAATGGCGCCGATTGTCGACTTGCGCTGAATCGTATTCTAAGGTGAATGGAATGGGGACTTGCCGACCGACGCTGTAGGTTTGTCGGGCTACGGTTATGGGCTGCCCGCCTTGCTGAAGCACTTCGCGCAGTTCAACGGTCATCGTCGCGTCGCGCGGCAGAGTCGTACGATCGCGATAGGCTACCGTGCCAGTGATTGCTGCCTGCCTTGCCTCGAGTTGGATCGGCATACTAAGGAGTTTGCCGTCGCGATTGTTTTGGACGAGCAACCGCACCCAGCCTTGTTGGTCCGCATGGTGTTCAAATTCTTGTCCGCTGTCGTACAGCGTGCCATCGACGTAACCCACCTGATAGCCGTGGACGCTAACGATGCGGTCGTTAACTTCGAGCCCCGCACGTTCGGCGGCAGAGCCGCGCACTACTTCGGTGAGCAATACGCCCGTGTCGGTGTTTTCGGGGTAGATGCCTAAACGCCAGCGCTGCAAAGGCTGCGGCTGTTCGGGCTCGGAAGGATTGTAAAAGTTATCGTTCCAGTTGTTGCGAAGCGGATCATTGGCGGGCAGTGACGGATTACTCCAACCGGGCTGCGTTACAGATAGACTGGCGCGGTCACGCCCAGTCGGACCAACAGCCCCATTGAGGCCATTTGACGGATCGTTGAAGTTATTGGCCGAGTTGACCCAGGCAGGCGCACTTCCGGCTTGTGAATTGAGGCGGCGAGCATCGACCGCCCAGCTGTTGCTGGCCCGTAAAACGAAGATTCCGAGCAGGGCCAGAGCAATAGCAGTTTTTGTTCTCATGGGAATTGTCTCTCTATTGAGAAGTGCCGCGTTTCTTTAGATAACGTAGAGCGGGCAGTGCCCACCTTGATGCATGTCACACAACTATTTTTGTCGGCGGTGTCCACCTTGCCGATGGCGTGTTAGCGAGAAATCCCTAATCCTACCGCGTCCAGAGCGACACGAGCCGGACGAGCGGGAATGGCTTGGAAGCCAGCCTTCACGACATCTTCCTGCCCCAGACGACTAAAAACATACTTGATAAATTCCTGCTCAACAGCAGGCAGTTTTTCTTTAGGATCGTGTTTAATGACGAACTGCAATTGCCTGACAAGCGGATAGCGACCGCGGGCTGCTTCTGCCGAGTCGACCGCCACAAAATCTTCGCCTTCTGCAAAGGAAATCGGAACAGCTCGAACTTGCGGAGAGGCATAAGAAAGTCCGCTAAAGCCAATCGAGCTGGGATCTTTGGCAATCGCCTGGAGCATTTTTACATTGCTGGGATGCGTTTGAAGATCCTCGCGGAATGGACTGCCCAAGAGGACTGATTGCTGAAGAAAGACCTGCGAGCCGGTGTCCTTCGTGCGGCCGTGCACAACGATCGGCTGCTCTGCCCAGTCACCCTCTAGGCCGAATTGTTTCCAGGTGCCACAATGCTTGTCGGCCCCTCGTCGGCATTCGGTGGAGAAAATCGCATCGACTTGGGCTACCGTCAATCCCGCAATCGGATTGTCCTTGTGGACAAAGATTGCTGTCCGCTCAAGGCAGGGCGTGAGCACGGTTGGATTGAAGCCATGGACTTTACGAAATTCATCGACTTCCGTGCGGTCAATGGTCCGGCTTAACAGGCCAATTTGCGTTTTGCCAGCACTTACATCGCTGACGGCTTGGCGAGAACCGTTGACTTCGATTGAGATGTTGACGTCGGGATAGAAATGCCTAAAACCATCGATCCAAACTGAGGCGATGTGCGACAGAGTATTTGAACCACCCAGCTTAAGTTCGCCGCTCAATTTCTCGACTGGTCGATAGAAAGGCAAGTTGGGATCAAGCGCTCCAGGCGATTGTTTAAGGGTGCCCTCTGCCGCCGACAAGCCGGTGAGCGGAGCCAGCAGCACGGTGGCACAGATCGCCGCACAGAAGGGAATCAAGGTTCGAAAGGAAAATCGCATTTATTTACTCCTTAAGAGTCATAGAGTTCATCGCTAGAAGAGGCTGAGTTTAGTGCGGTAGGGCGCGGGAAGTAAAGATGAATATCTGGATCCAGACGGGGATGCTAGCTGCAAAAAACTTGGCTTTGGAGTAAGATGGCCTCACGCAAAGTCGCAAAGACGCAAAGACGCAAGCAGACTGATTCCTGAGCTACGATCAATGCCCGAAGCCGAAGTACCGACCATTCGTCTCGACCAATTTCTGAAGGCCCACGCACTCGTCGATACGGGCGGGCAGGCGAAGCTGCTGGTCCAGGAGGGCCACGTGCAGGTAAACGGCGAAACTGAGACACGCCGTCGTAAGCAGCTCCACGCGGGAGATGTGGTGCGATTAGGCGATGAGACAATGACTGTCGAGTTTGATTAATGAGCCAGAATATGTCGCTGGAACTAAATCGAGTTGCGCAACCCGCACCGGCAGTTGGGCTCGCTTTTGCGACGATCTTGGCCGCCCATGTGGCAGTCGATGGGCTGGCGGCACTGGTGCCATCGACTTTGGGGCTGATTGAAGTTCGGCTCCAGATGACGACCCAACAGTCGGCTTGGCTATTCGGGATAGGCCCACTTTTCTCAGGGCTTTCTCAGCCGATTTGCGCACTGATTAGCGATTCTCTGGCAACGCGGCAACTTGGAGTGGTAGGCTTGGCGTTAGCGGTATTGGGTATTGGCGCGCTGGGGTTGGCCAGCGATTTCGTCTCGATAGGACTGATTTATTTTTGCGGTGTAATCGGCATCGGTATGTTTCATCCGATTGGCGCTGCGACCATCGGCCATCTCTGGCAACAGCGTAGAACTTCAGCTGTAAGCTCGTTTTTCGTGGCCGGCATGCTGGGCGGCGTGCTCGGTTCGCTCGTCTGGCCGCGCGTTCTGTCGTTGCCTGACGGGTTTCGCTATTTACCATGGCTTGTTGCGCCCCTTTTTATACTGGCTATTGCACTGCAGCGCAGTTTCTCGGGTTTGCCGCCGTTAGTGGTTCGTGTGTCAAAGCATTCGGACAATAAACTCCCGCCTGTGCGGTGGACATTGGTGGGTGTGTTGTATGTCGGCGCCGTGCTGAGGTTTTGCGTCAATACGGCGCTGGCGTATCTGTTCTTGCGCTGGGCACAGAACGGCGTTGCGACGGAACATCCTGCTTGGAGTTTGCAAGAGGTCGCCCATGCGGCGGCACCCCTAGTTGGCAACTTGAATGCCGCACTATTAGTGGGCATGGCTGTGGGTGGTTTATCGGCTGGGGTGTTGGTGCGGTCAGGAAAAGAAAAATGGCCGATGGTACTGGTGCCCCTGGGGTTTGCGCCGGTGATCGGCCTCTTCCCTTTTATGCCGCTGAACGTGGGCTATTTCATGGCTGTGGCTGCCGGTGTCGGCTTTGCGGCGGTGATTCCTGTGACAATCGCCTTAGCGCAGCACTCAATGCCGGGACGGACCAACTTGGCGTCGAGTCTGATGATGGGTGGTGCTTGGGCTGTCGCGATGCTCGGGCCAACGTGTGCCGAATTCGGCGTGGCCCACTTTGGCTTGCAGACGACTTTTTTGGCGACGGCCGTAACCTTAGCGCTAGCGGGGTTGGTCTGTCTGCCAATCTCCAATGAGGCAGCTTAGTTGGCAGTCTGCGATGTGCTGACAAATTGACCGCTAGTACAGGGATTTCTAGTCTTGAAATGTTTTCAGAAGTCGGAGATTCTGAGAGATTGATTCTACGCGGCCTTCATCAACTTTAGCCTGGGCCGCAAACTCTGGCCACTTTGCAATCACAGAATCCACTTTTTCTAGCAGCGCATTGAGCCGCTTCCCGCGAAACAGCCGGAAGCGGTCGGCTGCCGCTCGAAAGTCATCAAGCTCAAAATTGTCTCGTTTCCCGTTGAGGCTTATTTGGTGCTGGCTGGTCCAACTGCCATGAGGATTGTAGCTGTAGATCACATCGAATGCCGGAGCAAGTCTCCAGGTGCCCGATTTATCCATCAGCAATGCAATGTTTTTGGTGTGATCGTCCTGATTGCGGGCCATGATGTTGAAAACGGCCCGAAGAAAAAGTTGTTCCTTTTGGCTGACATCAAGTCCCATTCGCTCGGCGATCTCAATTGCCTGCTCGTAGCTGTAGGCACCTGCCTGATTGAAATCGAAATGTCCGAGGGCACACAATGACTGCATGAAGATCTTTTCGCCATCGTCTTGGCGGTCAAAACGCTTCGTCATAAAATGGGGTAAGCCCAGTTGCCGATTGTGCAGCAATAGCAAGGCCGGACTCAATATCGCCCTCGCCGCCGCTCCTTGCTCGGCAAGATCTCCAAGCAAGTCGTCCACCAACCGGTGAGAACCGTTTCGATAAAGTCCTCCGGCAGTTCTTCTGTGCGCATTTCCTTGGCGAGCGCGGCATGATCGTAATTCACGGGAACAAACTGCGCAGACAAATTCGTGCCGTCGTGTTCTAGTAGTGTGTACCAAACGTTTGTCGTGCCATCGTTTTCCGGCCGCCCGAGCACGCCAACGTTCACGAGTTGCCGGTCTTGCGACAGTTGGCGTTGCCAGCGGATGCCGGTGTGGGTGGTGAGCATCGCGTCTGCTTGGAACTGGCTGGCCAGTGAATCGAGAAACTGAGTCGACGTGGTGCTCTCCCACAAAAACTCGTTCATCTTCCGCGGGCTGCCGTGGCAAAGCAGCACGTCGAGCGGCCCCAGGTGCAATCGAATCGACTCGGGCAGGGTGCGCATCCACGCGCGATGGGCCGGGTCGGTATGGCGGAGCGTGTATTCGTAGCTGATTTGGGCAAAGTAATTGTCGCGTGGGTCGGTGTAGCCGCATTGGCAGTCGTCGAGTTCGTTGCCAATCGAATTGTCGTAATTGCCTTGAATGCAGTTGACGTTGTGGTCGCGCAGTAGTTCCAAGCTGCGATTGGGACGAGGGCCGAAGCCGCCGAAATCGCCGAGGCAATAGACGGCGTCGGCGCCGCGGCCTTGCACGTCCTGGAGTGCCGCCGCCAGGGCCAAGTGGTTACTGTAGATACCGCCAAAACAGGCGATCCGCTGTCGATTGTCCATAGGCTCATTGTACGCGTTTTTTGCGAGGCGTCTCGGTCAAGTAGCTCACAGTCGGGGGGAGCGATTGGACGGTTGGGCGCCTGTTTTGCCGAACTCTGGGCGAGTAGACTGAGGGGATGAATAGTGAGCAATTGGTTACTCTTGCCGGTCGGCTGGCGGCGTCTGAGATATCGGCCGAAGAGTTTCTGCGCCTAGCGGCGCAGGAAGCCGACCAGCCCGAAATCGCCACCGTTGATATTGATCGTGCCAATCGCTGCGGCTTTCCTGAAGTGATCTATGGTGAGGGGAAGTCGGCTCAGGCGATTGGGATGATCGCCAGCCAGTTGTTGGGCCACGGCCAGCGAGTGCTCGTGACGCGACTCGACCCCGAAAAAGTCGCCGACATCCAAGCCAGTTGCCCACAGGCGACCTACGAAGCGGTCGGCCGTACGCTGCGCGTGAATCCGCCAGAAGATCAAGAAAAACTTGTGGGCCACGTCGCAGTCATCACGGCAGGAACGAGTGATCTACCCGTCGCCGAAGAAGCAAGAGCCACGCTGAATTGGATGGGTGTACGCGCGACGATGGTCCACGATGTTGGGGTGGCCGGGCCGCATCGGTTGCCGCAGCGACTTGCGGAGTTCGCGGAAGCGGATGCCATTATCGTCGTAGCCGGTATGGAAGGAGCGTTACCGAGTGTGGTGGGCGGCTATGTGCCTTGTCCGGTTTTTGCCGTGCCGACAAGCGTAGGTTACGGTGCCAACCTGGGCGGACTGGCGGCCTTGCTCGCCATGCTCAATAGTTGTGCGAGCAACGTAGCGGTGGTCAATATCGATGCCGGGTTCAAAGCGGGCTACCTAGCAGGACTTGTGGCGACTCGGCGACAAAGTTAAGTCAGTTGTGTTCTTATCAAGGTCGTGACAAATGGAGGACTCATGTTGCTCGAAGATGTTACGTCTCGGCCGCTCCCGCAGCTGCGGCCGCGTGCTGTCGAGAGTCATAAAGGCAATTACGGCCGTGTGCTCGTCATCGGCGGCTCGCGCAACATGGCGGGCGCTCCGGCACTTGCTGGCAGAGCGGCGCTGCGCAGTGGGGCGGGCTTGGTGACCTTGGCTGTGCCTCGCTCGATTCAAGCCACCGTGGCGAGTTTCGAACCTTGTTACATGACCATTGGTCTCGGCACAGCCGGTGACGACGCGCTCTTGGCTGAGCAGGACGGCCAGTTGCTTGCCCTTGCCGACTCGATGACTGCCTTGGCGCTTGGACCGGGCTTGGGGACTGCTGCGGGTACCGTCGAGCTCGTTATTGATCTTTACGAGAATTTGCAGCAACCGTTGGTGGTGGATGCCGACGCGCTCAATGCACTCGCTCAAGAGAGTGACAGTTTGGATTCGGCAGGAGGTCCACGCATTCTCACTCCGCATCCAGGAGAATTCGAGCGGCTTACCGGCGAGCCGTGTGCCAACGCGCCGGAGGCACGCGCCACACAGGCCGCTGGGCTTTGTCGAAAGGATCCCCAAGGCCAAACGATTGTTGTATTGAAAGGCCACCAAACGATCATCACCGATGGTCAACAATATGCCGTCAACCAAAACGGCAACCCCGGCATGGCCACCGGTGGTACCGGCGACTGTCTCACGGGCATTATCGTTGCACTAGTCGGTCAAGGTTTGTCGTGTTGGGAGGCAGCACGACTAGGCGCCCACGTCCACGGCGCAGCGGGCGACCTGGCGGCCGCCAAGTTGGGGCAAGTGTCGCTTGTGGCAAGCGACTTGGCGAAATATTTACCGGAGGCTTTTAAAAGCCTGTAGAATGTTCTCTGTGGCATTCCCTACAGGAGCGTTGCGGACTGACCGTTCCACTGAATGGTCACTTCGGCCTGGAATACTTTCTCAAACAAACCTGCACGGCGGCGGGCGGACCAGATATCGACCTCGGGATACTCGTCGGCGGAGACGATTAGCTCGATTTGCTTTTTGCTGCCGTGAATCTCCACCGTTTGGACCGACTGGTTGTAGCTGCGGTCGAGTCCGCCTGCTAGCCGTAAGATCGAGGCCATCTGCAGTACGCGCAATTGGTTGTCTTTGTCGAGCAGTTGAAAGTTCTTGTGCTTTTTTTTTGGCTCTGCCCCACGGTGATAACGGGCCACGTTCGCAATGATCTCTAACTCCTCAGGGCGAAAAACTTCGAGGCTGCAATGCAGAATAAGATGGTAGGAATGGCGGTGGTGCCCGTCGTAGTTGATCAGATAGCCGACATCCTGCATCCGTGCCGCGGCGTCGAGCAGGCGAGCATCCGCGGGGGCTAATTCGTAAAACTCAGTCAATCCTTGAAAGATATCGACGGCCAGTTTGGCAGACTGCCGTGCGTGGTCAAGCTCGACGCCGCAGGCCGCTGCAAACCTTTCGATCTGCGCGACATCGTCTGCAGGTTCGGCTTGCTTGGTGCCCTGCAATGCTTCCATCATCGAAAGTAGCAGCCCGTCGCGCACTCCATAAGTATGCACTTGTAGCAGATTGACCTTGAAACGTCGCATGATGCGATCGATCGTGGTCAGGCCTGGGACGATAATATCGGCCCTATCGGGATTGAGTCCGTCTACCTGTCGCCGATCTTTGAGCGGCATCTTGCGCAGCCGGTCAATGAGGTGGCGAATTTCTGCGCGCGAGATTTGGCAGCCTGAAACGGGCAACCGAGACTGGCCTTTGGATGCCATGATGATATTGGCCAGCGCCGAGAAAGTGCCACCCGAGCCAATCAATAGATGCAATGGAGCCGTTGGCTTTTGGGTGGTTTTCGTCAGTTCGCGATCGATCCACTTTTGCATACGATGAAAATCGTCACCGGCCAGAGATTGGCCCCCGCCAAATTTTTCGCTTAAGCGCACCGTACCCAAGCAGGTGCCGTAGATCGCCTCGACGAGTTCGCCGCTGGCCAGCACGATCTCGGTGCTGCCACCCCCGATGTCGGCGAGCAGCGTATTTTTGCCCGCCAAATCGAACCGGCGCCGCACGCTGTGGAACGCTAGGTGCGCTTCCTGCTCGGCGCTGATCACCTCGACCGGCAGATCAAATTGCTGGAGAACCCGTTGGCAAAATTCCTGGCCATTGGTCGCCTCTCGCACGGCACAGGTGGCGATGGCCCTGAGGTTTTCGACTCCAAAGCCAGTCACAATCGATTGAAAACGGCGCAGGGCAGAGAGGGTGGCCTCAATCGATTCTTCGTCAAGCCTGCCGGTTGAAAAGAGCGAGCGGCCCAAACGGGTCGATTCGCGTTCTTCGTCTAACACCTGGTAGCGCCCGTCGTTATGTGCTTCGGCCACGACCAGCCGGGTACTGTTACTACCGATGTCGATGGCCGCGAGCCTCGGTACAAGATCGGGTGTCAGATAAGTTTGTTGCTCAGCCATCCGTCACCTAGTGGGTGATTGGGGAGTTTTTCCCAAGTTCTCGATTTCTTTTCTGCTCAGGCAACTAACTTGGATTTGATTGCGGCTGCGGTTCGTGTCGGGGCCCATTCAGTCGTTGACCGTGGCTCCTAAAGGCAGAATAATCGTGACTTAGCCGTCACACAAGCGCGCGGCTCGGTTTTCCTGCTTGCTAGAGCGATAAACATGCCGATTGTCCGTGATCTGAGTGAGTTGCCCGACGGCGCGCGCGGGGGTGCCATTGCGATTGGCAACTTTGACGGCGTCCATTTGGGGCATCTACGTATTGTTCGTCGGCTGCTGGAGCGCGCCCGCGAATTGAACGGGCCGGCGATCGTATTTACGTTCGATCCACACCCCGTCAGGATCCTCCGCCCAGAAGAATGTCCGCCGCCACTGACCTGGACCAAGCGTAAAGCGGAGCTGCTCGCCCGTCATGGCGTGAATAAGATCGTGGCTTATCCTACGGACGAACAATTGTTAGGTTTGTCGGCTCAGGAGTTCTTTGAAAAAATCGTGCGCGGTGCTCTGGACGCAAAAGCGATGGTCGAAGGTCCTAATTTTTATTTTGGGCACAATCGAGAAGGAACGATCGATGTGCTGCGCAAGTTCACCTCAGCAGCGGGCATTTCGCTCGACGTAGTTGAGCCGTACTCGCTCGATGGTCAACTCGTCTCCAGTTCTTTGATTCGCCAGCTTGTCGCTGAGGGAGATGTCGCCCGCGCGGCACAGCTGCTCTCGGCACCGTATCGAATTCGCGGGATGGTGACACACGGGGCAGGGCGGGGTGCCAAGTTGGGATTTCCGACCGCGAACTTAGAGGCAGTCGATACACTGTTGCCGCAAGCGGGAGTCTATGCGGGTCGAGCTTGGGTGAATGGCGCGGAGTGCCCGGCGGCGATTAGCCTGGGGCCGAATCCGACTTTCGGTGAAGGGCATCTCAAAGTCGAGGTGCATCTCATTGATCATGAAGAGACCCTGTACGGCTTACCGCTCGAAGTCGAGTTTTTGGAGCGGTTGCGTGGGATTGAGAAGTTTGCCGATCAAGAGTCGCTGGTTAAACAGTTGCAGTTGGATATCGCGCGGGCGCGGGAGATTGGTGCTTAGCTTAGGATTTGCTGGCAAAGGTGAAGATGGATTGAACCGTCGAGCATTCATTGAGGTGTGACTAGATTTCGATCGCTGGTGCGCCGTGATTTTGTACCGCGGTCGAGCCCTGATGGCGTTAACAATTCACGTTGATTTGTGCTTGGGGTGGGCGTCTCCCGTGGGCGATAGCAGGTCGCAGTTCCTGCGATCGGTGGGCTAGGCCGAAGCAGCAAAGCCGTATCCCGAAATAGCTCATGACGATGTGTCCTGCTGCACCTGGCTCAATTAGCAAAGTGCGGATCGTACGGCGAGTTATTCTCTCCGTCGGCACTTGGCTCTTTTTTAGTGTTTTCTGTTGTGAGTATAGCCGCGAATGCGGCGGCAGCACGTAGCCGTGGCGTCAGCCCATGGAAGGTAAAACACCACCCCCTATCAGCAGCGAATGCGGCGACAGCAGAGTCTGCCTTGCTTTCACCGCCTTCGCGGCTAATGGTTCTGATTAACCGTATCACCCCAGCTCACGCTGGGGGCTAACTGCTTTTACGGCTTCGCCGCTGTTGGATTCAGAACTTTGCGAACTACCATTTTTCTCCTGAGCCGCGTTGGCCTTCGTGCTTGACTGAAGCAGCACAGTTAAGTCAAGGTCGGCGATACGATGCAGGCTAGGTATCGGTTTGGAATAGAAAAATTTGCACTTCTTGCTATAGTTGCACTAAGAACGTGTTTTGAAGACGGATCTTCCTTCTGTATTTTGTAGATGAGTGAACATGACTATTGATTGGCAACCCTTGTGCGATCTGATTCGACAGCACGAAACTTTTTTGCTGACGAGCCATTGTCGGGCCGATTGCGATGCGGTTGGCAGCGAGTTGGGGCTGGCGCAGATTCTGCAGGCGCTGGGCAAGCGGGCAGTGATCGTGAATGGGGATCCTGTGCCTGAGCATATCGGGTTTATCAATCCTGATGAGCAGGTTCGCGTAATAAACCAGACGGTCGAGCCCAAGGAGTTGTCGAAACTCGACGTGCTGATCGTGGTCGATACGAGTGCGTGGGTGCAGCTGGGGCCGATGGCCGATGTGGTCAAGGCTTTTCCGGGCGAGCGAGTCGTTATCGATCATCATGTCAGCCAAGATGATCTCGGGGCGATCGAGTTTAAAGAAGAGACGGCCGAAGCCACGGGGCGGTTGGTTCTAGAATTGGGCGAAGCATTGGGCGTCGAGATTACGCCTGAAATCGCCATGCCGCTCTTCGCGGCCATTGCGACCGACACGGGTTGGTTTCGGTTTTCGTCCGTAACCGAAAAAACGTTCTTGGCTTTGAGCCGCTTGGTAGCGGCAGGAGCCGATCCACCAGCTATTTTTTCTGCTTTGTACGAACGGCATACATTGCCTCGTTTGTATTTGCGGGCACGAATATTAAAAAATATTGTTTCCGGCGCCGACGGGCGACTGCTCTCAACTCATGTGACGAAGCAAGATTTTTTAGAGACTGGCGCCAATGCCACCGATACCGAAGACGCAATCAACGCGTTGCATACGGTGGCAGGCAGCGAAATCGCAGTGCTATTCGTGGAGTTAGAACCGAGCGAGACCAAGGTGAGTTTGCGGAGCCGTACTGATTTTGATGTGCAGCAGATTGCGGCTCAGTTTGGCGGCGGAGGACACAAAAAGGCTGCGGGCGTGACATTTTCGGGTAGTTTGGAGGAAGCACGCGAGGCGGTGCTTGACGCGATATGCGTCGCGTTAGGATAATCGCCTTTACCGCTTGTCTGTGTTCGGCACCCCTGCGAGATTCTCCGTGGCCAATTCTTCTGAGCAACCGCAACAGCCGCGAGTCAAGGATGCCGGCGAGAATCGAAGGTCGTTCTTCGCAGTGCTCACGGGCGGCCTGGCGATGCTGGTGCCAGTTGGCGCAGGGATTTGGTCCTTCCTTTCGCCCCTGTTTTTGAAGGCGAAAAGCCCAAAGGTCAGAGTGGCCCTTTTGAGTCAGGTGCCCGCCGATGGCAAGCCACACTTTTTCCTCGTTATTGCGGATCGCCAGGATGCTTGGACGCATTACGAATCACAAAAAATCGGCGCCGTTTATTTGATCCGGCAGCCCGGTGAAGCCGTCCCCACCGCCTTTACCGCGAAGTGTCCGCACGCAGGTTGCTCTATCGGCTATGCGGCCGAGGAGGAGATATTCAAGTGCCCCTGCCATACAAGCGCGTTCGATATTGGCGGCTGTCGTGTGAACGGAGACGACGAGGTGGCTCCCCGCGATATGGACACGCTGGCTGTCGAGACGCGCGTGCAAGAAGTCGCCGCTGGCGAGCCGCCAGTCACTGAGGTATTGGTGACCTTCGTTGATTTTAAGACGGGCCACGGCGAAAAGATCGAAAACGAATGAAAAAACTGGCAACGAATGTCATCGACTGGATTGATAGTCGCACGGGTGTCAAGGAGATCTTGCACGAAGCACTTTACGAACGGGTGCCGGGGGGCGCTCGCTGGCGCTATGTCTGGGGTAGCACATTGGTCGTGGCCTTTGTCACGCAGGCGATTACCGGCATCTTTCTGTGGATGGCCTATAGTCCCAGCACGCAAACAGCCTGGGAAAGTGTGTTCTACATTCAAGAGGTAATGCCTGGCGGCTGGTTTTTGCGAGGCATTCATCACACCATGGCGTCGATGATGGTGATTTTGCTCGCCATTCACTTTGTGCAAGTTGTGTGGGACGGTGCGTACCGCGCGCCGCGCGAATTGAATTTTGTGCTCGGTCTTGTTTTGATGTTAATTGTCTTGGGGCTCTCACTGACCGGCTACTTGTTGCCTTGGGATCAAAAAGGTTATTGGGCGACGAATGTCGGGACCGAACTGGCGAGCCAGGCGCCAGTTACCGGTAGTGCCATCAAAAAATTGGCAGTGGGCGGTCCGAGTTATGGGCATCATACGCTGACCAGGTTTTTTGCGCTGCACGCAGGCGTGCTGCCGGGAGCCTTGGTGGCGTTTTTGGCGATGCACCTGGCGCTGTTTCGGCGGCACGGACTTACGGCAAAGCAGCCCCAGGCGGGTCCTGACGTGATGTTTTGGCCGGACCAAGTGCTCAAAGACAGTGTGGCAGCATTGGGCGTATTGGTGGCGGTGCTCGCGGCCACCCTCTATACGCACGGCGCCGAGTTGACCGCCCCAGCCGACCCGGCGAATAACTACGCAGCCGCGCGGCCCGAGTGGTACTTCTTGTTTCTGTTTCAATTCCTGAAATGGTTTCCCGGCGAATTAGAAGTTTGGGGCGCGTTTGTCATTCCGGGGTTGGTCGTTGTCGTGCTGTTCTTGATGCCCTGGATTGGTCGCTCGAAGATCGGACATTTCTTCAACGTGGCCTTTTTGGTCGTGCTACTGGGTGGTGCGGCTTTTCTGACGGTCGAGGCATGGCAAGATGATTCTTTGGCGAGTGGCGCAGACGCTAAGTTTGACGAGAGTGGCCTCGAAGACCGAATCGAGAACCGGTTGAAATCGCATGGCATCCACGATACCCCAGAAAACCGGGCAGCATTTATTGCTTCGCGCGAATTTCTCCTGGCAAAACGAGCTGGCCATCGCGATGCCGAGCGGGTCATTGCACTGGCCAAAGCGAAAGGGATTCCTCCGACGGGCGCTTTGACTTTGGTATACGAAGACCCGTTTTTGCAAGGCCCCAAGTTGTTTAAGCGAAACTGTGCAACTTGTCATAACTATTTGAATACGGAGAATCCTGATCCGCAGCTGAAATTCCTGGTAAATAAAAAATCTACCGCGCCGAATCTCTTTGGAGTCGGCTCACGAAAATGGGTCGAGGGATTGCTGGATCCAGAGCAAATCGTCGGCCCACATTACTTTGGCTACGCAGGTTCGCCTTTTGCCAATGAGGGTGACAACACCGACATGGTCGATTTTATTCAAGAATGTTTTGGCGACGATTTGCAGCCGGAACAACGCGAATTGGTCGGGGAGGCGATGCAGAAAATTGCCATCGCTTTGTCGGCCGAAGCCCAGTTGCCTGCCCAAGGGCAAGTCGATCAAGACGACAAGAAAACCGTTGCCGAAGGCCGCGCGCTCATGGAAGGCGGTTTGGCCGAGCTCGTTGAGGGCGGCATGAGCTGTACCGATTGCCACACGTTTGGCCAGCAGCAAGACATTGGCTCCCCCAATTTGGACGGTTATATGTCGCGGAGCTGGCTGATGGATTTTGTCCGCAATCCGGCGGACGACAGATTCTACGGGGACCTCAATGACCGCATGCCCGCCTTCGCGCCGCACGGCGACGCGCACTTGAATCAACTCGACGACCATTCCTTGGGGCTCATTGTCGATTGGCTGCGGGGTGACTGGGTTCGGCCCTGATGTGGCACGACTCCGGCGAGTCGTGCGTTTCAACTGGGTGCGAGGCGTGCTCCAAGGTGTTGCCCACATTGTTAGCTGACCGACCGAATGCTAGCACACCTCGACTGCTAGCTGATGTAATTGTCAAAAGCGTTGCAGTTTGACATGGCTATTTGACGATTCTTTTCGAGCAGCCGCCGTTTTTCTTAGAACGGATCGCCGGCGGCGCTAAAGTGGCTTTCGGTAGTGCGGCACTGCCACAAATTCGACGGGCTCTCCAGGCCCATCGTACGTCGGTTAGGATATATCGAAACACGTCCTCAACAAGATTTACACGCCTATGTGGTGTTCTGCCTGTCAACAAGATGTCCCGGCCGTGGCTCGTCACACGCACGGTCCGCTAGTTTGTTCGCGCTGCCAGGTCGAATTCGAGGATGCGAATCCCTTGCGACCTGCTGACGGGGGGATTTCTTTGGATGAGTTCGACAGGGAGGCCGAGGAAGTTTTTGCGTCGCCGAGAGACTTACTGGCCGACGAAGACTCGCGACAGCGGCTGCGCCAGATTGGACGACAGCTGCGTACGAGTTACCGGGTCGATCAGCCGTTGAGCTCTCAGCCAAGTTTGCCTCTGGCACCGCCAGCGCTGCCCACCGAAATCCAGCTCAAGTCGGTTTCTCGAAGAGCGTCGCTCGAACAGGCGTCCAGCAAGACTTCCTGGCAGATCAGCTTGTTGCTCCTGCTAGGCGCGGCGGGCTTTTGCGCGGGTGCGGGACTCTTGGCCTGGTCGACGGCTTTTCGACTGGCACAAGTTTGGCAGTGGGGTATGGCCGCTACGATCGCCGCCGAGGGCTGCCTCATTTTAGGTCTCACTTGGATGGCCGTGCAGCTGTGGCACAATAGCCGTCGGGTGAATCGGCAACTCACAGGGGTCGATCGCCAGCTGAACGAAATCCAGCAGCAGACCGGCGCGCTCGCCGGCAGTCGCTTGTCGTCGAGTCAGCACTATTACAATCATTTTGGACAGGTCGCTAGTCCGCACTATTTACTAGCCAACCTACGCGGCCAAATCGACCAACTGGCATCGCGCATTGCCACTGAGAATTAGGTTATTAAACGCAGAGAGCGCGGAGACGGAGAGGGCCGCGGAGAAAGAAACTATTGATAAATTCTCTGGGCTTTTGCGTTCTCTGCGTTTGACATTTGCACTAGCGGACTCGCCCCACGATTTCTTCGACGACGTCGTCGACCTTTACGCGCCATTGCTCCAGCGTGTCGCGGTCGCGCACTGTCACGGTTTGGTCGGTGAGTGTTTGGCCATCGACGGTGATGCAGTAGGGCGTGCCGGCTTCGTCTTGTCGGCGATAGCGCCGTCCCACGGCGCCTTTTTCGTCGTAAAACGCGGGAAACTTCTTTTTGAGGGCCCGATAGATGTCCTTGGCGATTTCGGGCATGCCGTCTTTTTTGACCAGCGGAAAAACGGCCGCCTTGATTGGGGCGATGCGCGGATGAAACTTCATGACAATGCGCGTCTGCATCGCGCCTTTTTCGTCGGGCTGCTCATCCTCGGTGTAGGCTTCGCATAGAAAGGCGAGCGCTGCACGATCGGCACCCGCAGAAGGCTCGATGACGTGCGGTGTAAAACGTTCGTTAGTCAGATCGTCGCGGTACGTGAGGTCGCGGCCACTGCCCTTATATTTGGGTTTGCCTTTTTCGTTCAGCTCGACTTCGAGCGGACACGTATTGGGGTCGAGCTTGCCTTCCATGTGACTGCGCAGATCGAAATCTCCCCGATGGGCGATGCCCTCCAGCTCTCCATACTCGCCGTCCGGTAGGAACGGAAACGCGTATTCAATATCGGCGGTGCCGGTACAGTAGTGGCTGAGCTCGTCTGGATCGTGATCGCGGAGCTGTAGCCGCTCGCCGGCGAGGCCCAGGTCTTGATACCACTTGTACCGGCGGTCGCGCCAATACTTGTACCATTTCGAAGAACTATTGGGGTGGCAGAAGAACTCGATCTCCATTTGCTCGAACTCGCGTGAGCGAAACGTAAAATTTCGGGGCGTGATTTCGTTGCGAAAGCTTTTGCCGATCTGGGCGATGCCAAAAGGCACTCGCACGCGGGTACTATCGACCACGTTTTTGAAGTTGACGAAGATGCCTTGGGCCGTTTCGGGACGGAGGAAGACTTTGTTGTCTTCGCTTTTGAGTGCGCCGGCGTGCGATTCGAACATGAGGTTGAACTCGCGCGGCTCGGTCAAATCTCCTCCGCAATGGGGACAAGGCATTTGCAACCCAGTTTGTTTTTTTTGCTCGGTTGCCACGCACTGCAATAACTGAGGCAGTGTGTCGAGACTTAGACCGTTTTCAAGATCTTCCGCTAGCCAGGACATCGTGACTTCAGGGTTACGCACTAACGCAAGTCCAGGCGCTAGCTTGCGGCCCAGCTTTCTCGTCGTTGCCCATGAGAATGCCTTTGGGCTTTCAAAACGAAAACTTGTTCCGTCGGGCAGAGCCGTTACGCAATGTTCCACGAATGATCTCGCCCATTCGGCATCGCGGAGCATGTCAGGCACATGATCGGCGCGCATGAGTTTCTTGCATTGTCGGCAAGTCTGCATCATATCGCAAAACAGATCATGGTGCCCACTGACCTTCCAAACTTGGGGATGCATTATAATCGTGCAGTCGAGCCCGGTCATTTCGTGCGTGGTCGGCGCGCCATCGGCCGCTTCGAGCTCGTCGTGGGCGGTGACCATGTCCTTCCACCAGGCATCTTTGATGTTACGCTTGAGTTCGACACCCAGCGGGCCGTAATCCCAGAAGCCATTGATGCCGCCGTAGATTTCACTCGACTGAAACAAAAAGCCTCGCCGTTTGCAGAGCGAGACGAGTTTTTCCATTTCCATGAGAGGTACCGTTTAAAAAAGGGATTAAAAATGCCCGCGAAACGCGCGAAAAAAACGCGAAAACAAAGGCGGATTCTGCCAACGAACCACGCTAGGTTTATTTCGCGTTAGTTCGCGTATTTCGCGGGTCGCCTCATTCTAATGACGAAAACGGCAATACGTCTACGGGAGACGAATTTGGCCTGTCCGCTGGTCGAGTTCAGGAACGACCCCCAGCGTGTCGAGCTGTGCACAAACCTCCAGGTCGTTGTCGAAGCCCAGGGCCAACAGATTCTTGCCGCCTTGGGTTTCTCGGAGCTCATCGGCAAACTGCGAACTCACGCTACGACCTAGCGCGCGCGCGGTCATTTCGAGTTCTTGCCATTCTCGCTGGGCGGCGGCGGCCCAGTGATTGGTTTGTTCGGCGGTAGGAGAAAGTTGATCAACGATCGCCCCGGCGGCCAAAACATCTTCGCGAGTCACGTTCCCACCGGTGCCGGCACAGAGAATTTCGATGCGAGCTTCTTTAGCAATTGTACTCACGAGGGCCCTGCGATTGACCGCCGCACCGATCAGCACCCGGCGGGCCAAATGAGCGTGCGCCAAGGCACGCGTGCCATTGGTGGTAGTGAAGAAAACCGTGCGTCCAAACACTTGGTCGGGACTGTAGTCCGTCGGCGAGTTGCCAAGGTCAAATCCGGCAATTCGCTTACCGCCCCGCTCACCACCTAGGACGATGCGACTACGTTCATGAGGTCGGGATTTGGCCCAGGTTTCGTCCACCTCGACACAGGGCACCACGCACTCGGCCCCAGACGCTAGTGCCTGGCAAATGGTGGTTGATGCTCGCAACAGATCAACAATAACGACGGCTCGGCCGGCAAGCTCCGTTTCGGCGACGAACTGCGGCAGATAGTGAACAGCGACATGCATGGGATTGCGGAAGCAACTCAGGGCCGCCGGCCGCGGAGGAAGCAAGTGACGACGCCGAGCAATAGCGAGGTAGCGAGTCGGATCGCGGTAGTCCTTTGCGTAGCAAGGCCGAAGGCGGTAGTTGGGTACTGGGTTATGCGTTTGCCGACTGTTAGCCGCGATCCCGGCGCGCCGGGATCGCCGGAGCTACCAGGTTAATCGTCACCCCATCCCCAGGTTAACGCTAGTAGAAGACGCATTCTAGTGCGATACTGTGGCTTTGGTAATAGGATACGGACAAAGCGTATTTTCACAGAGTTGTTCTAGTGTTTTATCTGCGCGAATCAGCTCAATCCGCGTGCTTCTGCGTTGCAATCTTCCATGGATATTATGGACACCACCATCGACAAATCGGCCCCGCGGGTGCGACGGATGTTTGGAGAAATTGCCGGTCGGTACGATTTTCTCAATCATCTGTTGTCGCTCAATATCGACCGATATTGGCGCTGGCAGGCGGTGCGCCGTGTGCCGCCGACCCCAGGAACCAAGATTTTGGATATGTGCACCGGCACGGGTGACTTGGCGCTTGCCTATCACCGGGCGGCTGGTGGCGCCGTCCAGATCGTGGGGGCTGACTTTTGCCGCGAGATGCTTACCATCGGCCGGCAAAAAGCCATGCAATCGAGAAGTGGCACAGCCGGGTCGAACGGCGAGCTCACATTTATCGAAGCCGACGCAATGCAGATTCCGCTACCCGACAATAACTTTGATATCGTTTCCGTCGCTTTTGGCTTGCGAAACATTGAGGATACAGCTACTGGACTTACCGAAATGGTGCGGGTTTGCGCCCCGGGCGGACGCGTTGCCGTGCTAGAATTTTCGACGCCCGAGTGGCAGCCGCTCAAGGCCGTGTACAGCTGGTACTTTCGCCACCTACTGCCCCGCATCGGTCAATTTTTTGCTCGTAACAACCATAGCGCCTACAGCTACCTCCCGCAGAGCGTGGGCGAATTTCCGCAAGGGGAACAGCTTGCCGAGCGAATGCGCGCGGCGGGACTCTTAGAAGTCGACTATCAGACGCTTACCTTCGGCGTCGCCACACTTTATGTTGGGAAGAAGGGAGAGGGAGGCGCGAGTTACAAGTTAATTCATAACGAACAACTCGCACGCCGCAACGCGTAACCCATAACCCAGTACCCAGTACCCAGTACCCAAGTACCCAAGTACCCAAGTACCCAAGTGCCCAACTGCCCAAGTGCCCAACTGCCCAACTGCCACCCTGCGCTCTCATGCCTTGGGGCATAAGGGAATCGGTTGCTCCCACAACTCGAAACTAAACACATGACGAAAACAAAAAACGTTTGCGTAGCCATCACCGGCGCCAGCGGCGCCGTCTACTCGATTCGGCTAATCGAGGTGCTCTTGGCCACCGGCCACGATGTGCATCTGTCGATCAGTCCCAGTGGTGCCCAGGTCATTGACGAAGAGATGGACCTCTCGATCGACCTCAACAATTTCAAAGCGTCGGATCTGATGCTGGATGATGTTTCCAAGGCTGAGGACAGCAAGATCCGCCGAATTCAGGCGACTGCGGGCGTCGGTACGGCGGACAGCAACGTGCTCTCGGTCGACGCGGGCCGCGTGGGTGAGCTGCATTATCACCATTTTCAGGATTTCAACGCACCGATTGCCAGCGGTTCATTTATTACCCAAGGGATGGTCGTTTGCCCCTGTTCAGGGACGACTCTTAGTGCCATTGCACATGGCGCGGCGGGCAATCTCATCCAGCGCGCAGCAGAAGTGCATCTAAAAGAACGCCGCCGACTTATCGTTGTTCCCCGCGAAACGCCCCTCTCCATGCCGCACATCGAAAATATGCGCTTAGTTACGCAGGCCGGTGCCGTCGTGATGCCCGCGTCACCGGGTTGGTACCACGGTGTCACGACGCTCCGAGATCTTGTCGATTTCATGGTGGCAAGGATTTGCGACCAACTCAGCATCGACAATTGTTTAATGAAACGTTGGGGCGCGGAGTGAATCACGCAAGGGCGCTGCGGCGCAAAGCAAAAGCTACTTTCTTGTCTTTGCGCCTTTGCGCTTTTGCGTGAGGCCTTTCTATGTTCCGAACTATCAGTCATCTACTCTCGCTTATCCGCTTTAGCCATACGATCTTTGCGCTGCCATTTGCCCTGTTGGCGGCGATGATGGCTTGGCGACTTCGCGCGATTGAAAGCGGTGCATTCAGTCAAGTCACAGAAGTTGACGGTTCTTACAGTTTTAATCTCTCGACCAGACTACTTACCGGACCACTTGTGATTTTTTGGGGCGATGCGTCGCACACCATTTTCCAATTCCGCTGGCGAGAGCTCCTCGGCATCCTGCTCTGCATGGTCACTGCCCGCAGCGCTGCGATGGCCTTTAACCGCTTGGTGGACCGTCGTATTGACGCTCAGAATCCCCGCACCGAAAAGCGACACTTGCCAGCGGGCACATTGAGCACGAGGCAGGTCACGACGTTTACTTTCGTCTGCAGCTGCGCCTTTATCGCCAGCACACTCCTCTTTTTACCCAACCGCCTCCCGCTCTACCTCAGCGTCCCTGTGCTCGTATTCCTCTGCGGCTACAGTTACGCCAAGCGATTTACGTCCCTCGCCCATGTTTGGCTGGGAGCCGCTCTCGCCCTCTCGCCCATCGCAGCCTGGATCGCCATCCGCGGGGAGGCGGTATGGCAGCACCCATTGGACGCGCTCCCCGCCCTAGTGCTTGGTGGCGCCGTCCTCACCTGGGTGACCGGCTTCGATATCATTTACGCCTGCCAAGATTTCGAGTTTGATCGCCAGGCCGAACTCAATAGCATCCCGACTCGGCTAGGAATCGCCGGGGCGCTGCGGTTGGCGGCCGCCTGTCACGCCATCACGGTCGTTTTGCTAGCCCTCTTACCGTACTGCTATCCGCCTTTTGGCATTATCTACTGGATCGCCGTTGCCGCGGTAGCCTTACTCTTGTTCTATGAGCACTCTCTAGTGCGTCCCGACGACCTCGATCGAGTGAATACGGCCTTTTTTAAAGTGAATGCAGTGATCAGCCTGGGACTCTTTGCGGTTGGCACCCTAGACTTATGGTGGGGCGGTGGGGGATAATCACCAGCCTACCGTACTTCGCCCGCCGCAAATGCCAGTTGCTCAAACCCAGTACCCAGTACCCAGTACTCCGTACTCAGTTGCTTCCTCAATACGAATTTCTATGCTTCGAACTTCCTCTCCAATCCTCCAACCCATCCGTGAAAAAGTCGAAACCGGTGAGCGGCTCTCGCTGAACGATGGCGTGCTGCTCTATCAAAACGATGTACCGCTGCCCGAATTGGGCGAGCTGGCCAACTTGGTGCGTGAGCGGAAAAACGGCAACTACGGCTATTACAACATCAACACGCATCTGAACCCGACCAATGTTTGCGTCTATCGGTGCACGTTCTGTGCGTTTCGTGCCGACTTGCGTGACGAAAAAGGCTACCGGATGAACGACGAGCAGGTGCTCGCGCGTGGACAAGAGGCGGTGAATGCCGGATCGACCGAGATGCATATTGTCGGCGGCCTCCACCATCAGGCCAAGTATGATTGGTACCGCAGCGTGGTAAGCCTATTGCACGACGCCTTCCCTGCACTTCATCTCAAAGCCTGGACGCCCGTAGAAATCGATTGGTTTGCTCGACTTACGAACAAGCCGATTCGTTGGGTCCTTGAAGACATGCGAGATGCCGGCCTCGGTAGTCTACCTGGCGGCGGAGCCGAAATTTTTCATCCCGAGGTCCGCGACAAAATCTGCGAGCACAAAGCCGACTCCAGCCGCTGGTTCGAGACCCATCGCACCGCCCACGCGTTGGGGCTACGGTCCAACTGCACCATGCTCTACGGCCATATCGAGGAGCCGTTCCATCGCATCGACCACTTGCTTCGACTGCGCGAGTTGCAAGACGAGACGGGCGGATTTCAGACGTTCATTCCGCTGGCGTTCCATCCCAAAAACACCGGCCTGAGCCATATCACCAAAGCCTCTGGCCCGATGGATTTGCGCACCATGGCGATCAGCCGGCTGATGCTGGATAACGTTCCGCACATGAAGGCGTATTGGATTATGCTCGGCGTCGGCACCGCCCAGGTCGCGCTCTCCTACGGAGCCGACGACATCGACGGCACGGTTCGGCACGAACTGATTTACCACGACGCCGGGGCCGAGACGCCTGAGATTTTGAGCGTCGAAGAGATCCGCCGTGTTATCGAGGAAACGGGCCGCGAACCAGTGGAGCGCGACACGCTCTACCGCCGCGTGGAGCGCGAAGGCTCCGAGTGGCGGGCTGGCGCACCGATCGCCGTAGCCAACTAGTAGATTATGACACCCGAGTTTGTGGCAGACTAGCCGGACCGCCACACGGCGGCTTCATGCTAATCGCGAGACATAAACAACTGCAGCACATACCAGAACAACAGCGCGACCGAAGCAAACAGCGCCAAGGAAGCGGCCACATATTGAGTGGTGCGATAATGCAGCATTATGTTCGAGGTGTCGTACAAGATGTACCCGCACGCCAGGGCGATCATGGCATAAGTAAAGATTGGCCCGAGTGCGAAGTTGAAGAGGATTCCACAAGCAATTAGACCGAAGGCCGCAAAGCCGCCAAAGATCAAAACCGAGCGTAAAAACGAAAAGTCTTTACGTGTCACAAAAACGACTGTCGTCAACACCGCAAATAATCCAAGCGTCGTGATTCCCGCCGTGGCGATGATTCCTGAGTGAAACCGCTGAGCAATGTAAAGCAGCGGGACCATGATAATTGCCTGGGCCACGACATAGAGGCCCAGGCCCATGTACTGCGTGCTTAGCGAAGTTGCAGAACGGGCCCAGCTGTTTGCAATCCAGCTAACGGCCATGAAGGCCCCCAGAACGATCAACCAGCTAAAACGCCCGCCGATCATTGTTTCGACCAAACGTGGCGTGAATGGCAGGCTCAACAGAACTGCCTCAAGGGCGACGAATGCAGCGATCGCGCCGGCCAGATGCATGTAGGTTTTGCTAATAAAAGTTGCCCGTTCGTCTCGCTCTGCGTGAGCCGCAAAGGTGAAACTGTCAGGCATGATGGTGCCGCTATCTGATTGGTTCATGGTCGTAGTTTCCTGTGTTTCTTAATTCTTGTTCTGCCACGGCAACAGTTTCCGTGGTCTGGCCTCAATGATAAGTTTAGCGTGTAGCCGAGCAAGAGCAACTTTTTGCCCCGCCATGCGGGAAATTTCCCCTCCTGGAACCTATCCCACCAAACCGCTACATTAGGGGCTCTCGGGCTACCTTGGGTGGTTTGGTCCCGTCCCTCAACATTTGAGCGAGAGGTGAGCAAATGGTTCAGCGGATTTGTAATCACGCGGCAGTGTTGGTGTTGGGCCTGTTTGCCGGCGTGGTGCTGACGGCGGCCGGCTTGGGGCTTGGCGGTTTGGGGTTGGGCCAGGGCGTCCAGGTTCAGGCCACGGCTACACAGGGCGTCGATAATTTCTCGATTGCCACGGGTTTCGTTGACGAAGGCATCGAAGCACTCTACTTCCTCGATTTCATCACCGGCGATTTACGAGCCGTGGTCATCAGTCGCCGGACGGGGCATTTTGATGCGCTCTTTGAGTACAACGTGCTGAATGACTTTGGGACGCGGATCAAGAATCCCAAGTATCTGATGGTGACAGGGCTCGCCGCTTTGCCGCGCGGAAGCCGCAGCACTCAATTGGCCAATAGTTTGGTTTACGTTGCCGAGGCATCGACCGGACAGGTCTTTGCGTATGCAATGCCTTGGGATTCTAGTGCCAGCAAGGCCGGGCAACCCCAGTCGGGTCAATTTATTCGCATGGGTGGCGGTTCCATACGTACCACCGTCCTCCGCGACGCCGAATAATCCGTGGGCCGATACGATGCAGATTCAACTCAACGGCGAACCACGCGAAGTCGCGGCCGATACAACGATCGACGAGTTGCTAAAAGAATTGCAACTCGACGATCGCACCCTGGCCGTCGAGCGCAACTTGCAACTGGTGCCTCGGACCGAACATATGGGCGTCTTGCTCGCCGAAGGCGACCGACTGGAAGTTGTCACGCTCGTCGGCGGGGGATAACGCAAATGCGGATTTTGGAAGCAATCAAGCACTTATGCCCGATGAAGCAACTGAGGTCGCCGACCGGTAGGGAGGAAGCCAGGCCGAGGGCGGTAGTTGAACTCTGAGGGCGGTAGTGAGAATCTGAGGGCAGTAGTGAGAATCAGCGGGCATGCTGCGCTGCAGGTTTCGGATTGGGAATCTTGGGTTGAGGACTTCTAACTTTAGCCGCGTTGCCACCTAGGACGCGGCGCACCACTAAACAGCTTCGCGAGAACAAGATGGCTACTGACATCACAACCGAAAACACACTCACTATCGGCACACACACTTTGCAAAGTCGGCTCATCGTCGGCACGGGGAAGTATACCAGCTACGAGCTGATGCAGGAATCGCTGGAGCGTTCCGGCACCGACTGCATTACAGTTGCAGTGCGCCGCGAACGTTTGATCGACGCAGACGGCAACAACCTGCTCGACTTTATCGACACCGACCGTTACACACTGCTCCCCAACACGGCGGGCTGTTTTAATGCGGAAGACGCGGTGCGCGTTGCCCGACTGGGCCGCGAGATTCTGTTGGGCTTAGAAAACCCCGGTGCCGATTGGGTGAAGCTCGAAGTGTTAAGTGATACGAAAACATTGCTTCCCGATCCTTTGGCGACCCTGGAAGCAACCGAAAAACTCGTTGCCGAGGGTTTTCAGGTGCTATGCTACTCGACCGACGACCCGGTCATGGCCCGCAGGCTCAAAGCAGCGGGGGCGACCAGCGTCATGCCCGCCGGCAGTCCGATCGGTTCCGGCCAGGGCGTGCTCAATCCGAACAACATCCGCATTTGTTTGGAATATCTGAAAGAGGGCGATCCCGACTATCCGGTCATCATCGATGCAGGTGTCGGCACAGCCAGCGACGTGACCGAGGCCATGGAACTAGGCGTCGACGGCGTGCTCTTAAACACAGGCATCGCCCATGCCGAGGACCCGCTCCGCATGGCAGATGCCATGCGGCTAGGCGTCGCAGCGGGCCGACTGGCATACCTCGCCGGTCGCATTCCCAAAAAACTCTATGCCACGGCGAGCAGCCCTGAAGAAGGCGCGATTGCCACGAAGCCGCGGTAGCAACACCCTGCTGCTCTTGTGAAGCGTTCGCCAGAGCCCTACTATTGGCGTACAATGAGAGTGCAGTGCACATTGAATCAATCGACAACTTGATTTCGATCAGATTCCAACTTGCAGATTCTAACTTGTTCGTCACATAGCTTCTGCGGTGTCGTAGTGAAATACAAAAATCCGCCGGTCGTTGAAACTGTTCTTTCAGTTCAATTTAGTCCACTTGCAAATTTAGGGGTAGGGCTACTTGGCTCTTATTGGAAAGAGCTAGGCTCGGGCTGGCCTCATGTTACAGATGCGCATGCAGTCGCTCCGGTTTTTGAACGATTTGAATCGGCGAAAACTTGGGAGTTGTCCGAGTTAAGTGTTAAGTTTTCTCAACAAGTCGATGTGCGTTTGCAAATTCGTAATGCGGTTAAGGATCGCATGATTCAGGTTCAAAATGGGAGGTTCTTCTACAATTGGCTAGAAACATCAGTAGTCGAATACCCTTCCTACGAAGCAGTGCGACCCGAATTCGATGGGCATTGGGACAAATTTCGCGAGTCCGTTGTTTTTAATTCCGATGAAATTTCTGTTCAACCGAACCAGTGGGAAGTCATTTATGTGAATCATTTGCCTTGCGCACGAATTGGTTGTAGGTGTTGATGGGCCTTTCAACCCTGAGGCTGATGTGAAATGATGCCGAGCTCTGCCTCACTGTGTGTAGACGACATTCTGGGCCCCCAAGGCTCCATCGCGCGTCGGCTTGAACAATACGAACAACGTCCGCAGCAGTTGGCAATGGCCGATGCGGTCGCGAAGGCAATTGCTGCCAAAGAGCATCTGGTCGTCGAGGCCGGTACAGGCGTCGGCAAGAGCTTCGCGTATCTGGTGCCGGCAATCTTAGCTGCAACCGAGCCGCCCTCAGATGCAAAATCGCACGACAAGCAGCCGAAGAAGCCGCTGCGAGTGGTGGTTTCGACGCACACGATCAGCCTGCAGGAACAGCTCATCGGCAAGGACTTGCCGCTGTTGAACAGCGTCATCCCGCGCGAGTTTTCGGCCGTACTCGTTAAGGGCCGCCGTAATTATATCAGTTTGCGCCGGCTCCAGAATGCGCAGGCGCGCAGCGGCAGTTTGTTTGACAAGCATGATTCTATCGACCAGCTCCGTGATTTGCGCACCTGGAGCGAACGGACCCACGATGGCTCCCTGAGCGACTTGCCCTATCAGCCGTTTCCCCAAGTGTGGGACGAAGTTGCCAGTGACCACGGCAATTGCATGGGGCGTCGCTGCCCCACGTACAAGCAATGTTTTTATTACCAAGACCGTCGCCGAGTACAACACGCCCAGCTGATGATCGTCAACCACTCGCTTTTTTTTAGTGATCTGGCGCTGCGGCGCAGCGGAGTGAGTATCTTGCCCGACTACGACGTGGTCGTACTCGACGAAGCGCACACTCTTGAAGCGGTTGCAGCCGACCATATGGGCATTCGGTTCACCAGCGGTCAAGTCGAATACGTATTGAGCCGCCTCTACAACGACCGCACGCAAAAAGGCCTATTGGTGCATCACGAGATGCGCGATGTGCAGCAGTTGGTGGACCAGTGCCGCTTGGCCTCCGACGAGTTTTTCGCCGATTTGCTGGACTGGCGAGAATCCAAGGCCCAGCCCAACGGTCGCCTCAGTCAGCCGCTTGACGTCAAGAATCGCCTCAGTAGCGAATTGCAATCGCTTGCTCGCCAAGTCAAGCGGGCCGGCGATGCACAAAACGAAGAGACCCAGCGGCAAGATTTTATTTCGGCGCACGATCGTTTGTTGGTTCTGGCCGGTGAACTCAATACCTGGCACCGCCAAAAGATCGACTCAGCGGTTTACTGGATGGATAGTTACCAGACGCGTCGCGGCTTACCACGGATAACTCTCTCCGCTGCTCCGATCGACGTCGGACCCGCTCTTCGTGAGCAACTTTTTAACGAAGTACCGACCGCGATTCTCACGAGTGCAACGTTGGCGATTGGCAAGGACGATTCATTCGAATTTTTTTGCAATCGTATTGGTTTAGTCAAGAGCAAAACGCTCCGGCTCGATAGTCCCTTCGACTACCAGCAGCAGGCCGAGCTCGTCACGATGCGTGGCATGCCCGATCCCAGCAGCCAACGCGACGCTTATGAACAGGCCTGCGTGGAGATGATTCAGCGCTTCGTACGCGAGACCGACGGGCATGCGTTTGTACTGTTTACGAGCTACGACATGATGCGCCGCCTCGGCTCGCGACTGTCGCCTTGGCTGCGTTCGCACAATCTCAATCTGCTAAATCAAGCCGATGGCACGCCACGGACGCAGATGATTGAGTTGTTTAAAAAAGATCCGCGTGCGGTGCTCTTAGGGACCGATAGTTTTTGGCAGGGCGTCGACGTGCCGGGCGAAGCATTGCAGTTGGTGATCATCACCAAGCTGCCGTTCAGCGTCCCCGACCGTCCGCTGTTGGAAGCCCGACTCGAAGCGATTCACGCAGCGGGCGGCGAGCCGTTTCGCGATTACCAGCTGCCGGAGGCGGTGATCAAACTCAAGCAAGGTTTTGGCAGACTAATCCGCAGCCGGAGCGATACGGGAAAAGTAGTGATTCTCGATCCGCGCATTGTCACCAAATCGTATGGCCGTGTTTTGCTCGATTCTCTGCCCAAGTGCCGACAAACCGAAATCGACTATGCTGCCTTTGCCCATCTAATCGCTGGTATGTAAGTTCACTGTCAGTAGGGTTTTAGCTTAGGCAAGCATCCCTAGGCATAATCGTAGAAAAATCCCCATTTCACTGGATATGGCTACCCGCTTTTGTTAAGAGGTAGGTGTGGTCGCTACGAGAACCCAGGGGAAATCTTGGGTTATGATTTGTTTGCGGCAAACCACCGTAGTAACAGAATTGGGGTAGGGCACGCGGCGGGTATGCATGGGGTCACTTCTCTAGCGATTCTTCGCCGAGGTCCTCTAGATTTATGTGCATAGGGGATCCTGCAGAGAGCTATCTCTGTGTGCGCAAACAGTTCGATCTGGCTAACTTGGCGCTGATCATTCGTACCGGAGTAACGCTACTGTGACGATGGCCAACAAGCTCTAGGGCGGGAGTCAAACATTCGAAATCGTCGGCACGAGTGCGCCGACAGAACGTCTGCGCGGAGAAATTGCTCGCGCCGCACCGTTCGATTCGAATGTGTTGGTCATAGGTCCTAGCGGATCAGGTAAAGAATTGGTCGCGCGTGCCTTACACGCCCAAAGTTCGCGGGCTGGTGAGTTGTTCATCCCGGTGGATTGTGCCTCGCTGCTGGGCGAGTTGATGGCGAGTCAACTCTTCGGGCACGTAGAAGGGGCATTTACGGGTGCCAGCTACCCAGCGCTAGGCTGCTTCCGTGCCGCCAATCGCGGCACGATTTTTCTTGACGAAATCGGCGAACTGGAACTACCGCTGCAAGCACGACTGCTGCGCACCGTCCAGGAGCGAGTCGTCACGCCCGTGGGTAGCCACGAAGGAATCCCAGTCGACTTGCGTATTGTGGCGGCAACCAACCGCGATTTACAGCAAGAAGTCGCAGCGGGCCGATTTCGCGAAGACCTCTATTATCGTCTCAATGTGGTTTCGATTGTCACGCTACCACTTCGCGAGCGCCGCGACGATATCCCTAGGTTAGCTCAGGGCTTTTTGAACGACCTGACCTTGCAAGGTTTGCCGCGACGTACGCTTTCGCCAGGCGCGCTAGAGGCGTTGCAAGATTTCGCCTGGCCAGGCAACGTGCGACAGTTGAAGAACTTCCTCGAGCAGGCGGTGATTGCCAGTGATGATGAGCTGCTGACGCTGCCCTTTGTGCAAAGCTTGTTGGCGCAGGCTGGCGGTTGTGAACGGGCCTGCGCGGCGGCTCAAGTGGCGCCGGGAATCGACACGCCGTTGCCTGATCAACTGGCAGAAGACAACGCCCATTGGCCCATGCTGGCCAAGTTGGAGCGTGACCACCTCGTCTACACGCTCGAACACACGTATTACAACCAAAGTGCCGCGGCACGTTTGGTCGGCATCAGCCGGCAGGCGTTAATCCGGTTTAAAAAAATAACTTAGAAGTTCCCGACTTACCCGGCAAGCCGTCTCGTAAACAGTAATCGCCAACGAGTAGTTGGGACTTCGCTGTCAATGCATCTGCGCATTGACCAGAGATCGTTGCGCGCAGCAACATCGTTCAACGCGCCTTCTTCGCCGCGTGACTTTCTAAAACGTTCGAACGCCGGCGCTTGCGCGCGCATGTCCGCATGCGGACAACTTTGTTGTTGATGCAAACAAGTCTGCGCAGCGACTCCGGACGCTTTTAGAGCGCCGCCGGACAGGCGTCGGTAACGCATTCTTCTCTCTTCTTCGCGGGGTGTTTTTTCTTCTCTTTATGCGCACTTGAGTTACGGCTAGCGCGCATCGTCTCTCGCCGGGTTTGGCCCGGGTGTTGCAATAGGACTTCGGTGTCGGACGCCAAGCTGTCGTTTTCCCTTTTCGTGTATGCGATCGGCACCAGCAATCGCCTGGATTCGACTCTGGTGACCAACCTGCTGTGGAATCACGAGTACGACTCCGCAGTCTTACTTCAAGGGGTTGTTGAGGATGTTACCGGTGGTGGCGGCGTGCCGTTTGCCATCGGCGCGCAACTTCCCAACGGTCTGCCCGACCCGTCGGCTTTTGGCGGCCGCGACCTGGTAGAGAGCCGACTCGTCAATCCGCTAACTATTCCCGAGCCGACGACCGCGCTGTTGAGCGCACTGGGACTCATGGCGGTAAGTAGGAGGCGACGTCGTACCAAATTGAGGATGTCCGGGAATTGAAAACATCGTTCTCTGTAGGGAACGCCCTCTGTGGCGTTCCGGGCGGAGGAGTTGAGAGCGTGTACCTTGGCGAGGAACGGCACAGAGGCACGTTCCCTACAGAGACGAACTTCTCTAGAAAGCATTCGAAGAGTACTTGATTCGCTCGAAGGACTCGGTGTCAAGCGATTCTCCGCCAGTTGACCACCCCCTTAGCCCTTCTTAAACTAAATAGTTTAGGGGGGGGTCTGGCAATTGCTGGGCCTCTTGTCCACAACTTCTGATCTCAACCTCGGCCCTCTTTCATCATGCTCGCCAAACGTGTCGTTCCCTGTCTCGACGTTGATCGCGGTCGCGTGGTGAAGGGAACCAATTTTTTGAACTTGCGCGACGCCGGCGATCCGGTGGAGGTTGCTGCTCGCTACGAGCGGGAAGGGGCCGACGAGTTGGTTTTTTTGGATATCTGCGCCAGCCATGAAGGGCGCGACATTATGCTCGACGTGGTGCGCCGAACTGCTGAGCAGGTGTTCATGCCGCTCACAGTTGGCGGCGGGATTCGCAATCTCGAAGACATCCGCCAATTGCTCTTGGCGGGTTGCGACAAGGTGTCGATCAACTCCTCAGCGGTGCGCGACCCCGAATTTGTGCGGGCAGCGGCTTTGCGATTTGGCAGCCAGTGCATCGTCGTGAATATTGACCCCAAGCGAGTGCAGCACGAGGGCCGGGAAATGTGGGAAGTCCACATCAATGGGGGCCGCATTGGCACGGGCCTGGAGGCCGTCGCCTGGGCGAGGCGAATCCAGGAGCTGGGGGCAGGCGAAATCGTGCTGACCAGTATGGACGCAGACGGGACCAAAGATGGTTATGATATAGAGATCACTGCTGCGGTGAGCGATGCGGTCAGGGTACCGGTGGTGGCGAGCGGAGGGGCAGGGTGCCCGCAGCATTTGGCCGAAGCGGTCACGCGTGGCAAGGCGAGCGCGGCACTGGCGGCGAGCATTTTCCATTTCGGCGAATACACGATTCAAGAAACCAAGAGAATCATGGCAGAGTTTGGCGTGCCGGTGAGATTAGCGACTTGACGTGGAGCAACGATTATGAGTAAAGATCCGAAATCTGGCGTCAGTGAATCAGATTACGATAGTTTTGTTGCGCGCCATCAAGAGTTGGAAGTCAACAAACTGTTTCGCGCCTGCGTCAAGCTCGAAGCGAGCGATTTGCACCTGAAGGTCGGTAGACCGCCGATGGTGCGAGTCGATGGTTCGCTACGGCCGATGAATCGTGATCCAATTGACGATGAAGAGATGGTTCGCCTCTGCTTCCCGCTGATGAACGAGCGAAGCCGGAAAATTTTCGACAAAGACGGCGGAGCCGACTTTGCGCACATGTGTGAAGTTGACGGTACCAACTGGCGGTTTCGTGTGAACTTACTGCAGCAGTTGGGACACATCGGCATGGTCTCCCGCCGCGTGAGCAGCTGGATTCCCGACTTCGAAGGACTCAACCTGCCCCCTTCGATGGAACGACTTTGCACTTACGACCAAGGCATGGTGCTCTTGGCGGGGGTGACCGGCTCGGGGAAAAGTACCACCATCGCTTCGATGCTCAATTGGATTAATGCCAACTACCGTAAACACATCCTGACGCTCGAAGATCCGATCGAATTCGTCTTTAGCGAACAAAAATGCCTCATCAATCAGCGCGAGATCGGATTAGACGTGGTCGATTTTGAAGTTGGCATGAAACACGCCGTGCGAGAAGACCCCGACGTGATGCTCGTGGGCGAAATGCGTGATAAAGAAACCTTCATGACGGCGATCCATGCCGCCGAGACGGGGCACTTGGTCTTTGGTACGATTCACGCCAGCACGGCGGCGTCGACGATCGGGCGTATTTTGGATCTGTTCCCTCAGGAAATGCACGGTGCCTTGCGCAGTGCCATCGCCATGAACATGAAGGGAATCGTTGCCCAAAAGCTGCTCAAGTCGATCAAGCCAGGTGTCGGTCGGGTACCAACTTGCGAGATCATGACCTTTTCGCCCATGGTGTGCAAATTGATCCTCGAAGGTGAGGACCACCGACTTGCCGACGCGATTCGCGTCGGTGCAGAAGATGGCATGCAAGATTTTACGCAGAGCTTAAAAAAGTTAGTCGACGAAGAATTAATCGACCGCACGGTGGCTCTGGAAGTAGCGCCCAACCGCGAAGCGCTCAAAATGGCACTCAAAGGAATCGACGTTTCGCAAGGCGGTATTATCTGATGCTTCGTATGTTTGGACTGCGTTTTCTAATAGCGGCTTCGTTTTTGTTCGTCACGGCTTTCGACCTAGTGCTAGTCAGGCCTCAGCCAGCTATTGCGCAAACGTCTCCCGCTGAAATAGGTGAGACTGAGACTGCTCGCAGCAAGCTGGCAAGTGACTCGCTTAAAAACAAGGACGACAAGTTGCCGCAAAAAGAGAATCAATCAGTGGCCCCACAGCAGGCCGCGACTTCGAAAGATCCGGCAAATAAATTTACAACGAAACTCAATGCTGCCGTTTTTGATTTCAAGTTGCTCCGCAGACTCCTCATGCTAACGGGCGTCGTCTTGCTCTGGATCAAAGCGGGTGATTGGGTGAATCAGGATGTGCAGATCAACAAAATAAGTTGGTATAAGTGGAACCCAATTATTTTTTTCCCCTTTGTGCTGGTGACCGTGCCCCTCTTCTTTATGCCACTTGCGGCTATCATTCGCGCAGCCATCATGATGGTTGTTTTTCTGGCATGCTGGTGCCCTTATGTGATCGCGCATAATAGGAACGTCCAGCCACATCAAACCGTTTTGACGAAAGAATGGTGGCGGTTCGCATTTGCCGGCTTCGCTAGCAAGTTAGGTGTTAACGTCAGTGCCGAGCGCAAGGCGGATTACGAACAAGGTGCGAATGTCGAGCTGATGGCGATGGGAGCGGAAGATGCAAACGCCGATAACGCCAATTTGCTTTCTGCTCGTAGTTCGCCCGGCTACTTGTTAGTTAAAGATGTTGTCGTCGAAATCGTCAATCGCCGCTGCGCCAAGGCGATGTTCGATTTTACACAGCAAGCGGTCAACTCGCGCTACGAAATTGACGGCGTTTGGCACAATGGCGAAGCGACCGATCGTGAGTCGGGCGATGTGATGCTCGCGGTCATTAAGACGCTGGCGAATCTCAATGTGAAAGATCGCCGCAACAAACAGCAAGGACTGTTTGGCGCAAAGTACCAAGAGAAGTCTTTCCTTTGCCCGATCGTTACCCAAGGTGTTTCGACGGGAGAACGCGTCATTTTGACACGGACAGTGGATAAGCAGCTTTTTTCAAATTACGACGATCTCGGCATGCGCGAAGGTATCGAGAAGCGTTGGGCCCAGATCATGGCCTCCGACCAAGGATTAGTGGTCCTGTCTTCGCTGCCTGCGGGAGGGTTGACGACAATTACCGACGTTTCGCTGGACGATACGGATCGGCTCATGCGTGACTTCGTGGCGATTGAGGACGTCAATCATCCCGAGAACGAGATCCAGAATATTGGTGTGCATACCTACGATTCGTCCGCCGGAGAGTCTCCGGCAACGATCCTGCCCAGGGTGATTCGTAACTATCCGACTGCCTACGTCTGCCGCGATTTTGTCGACGCCGAGTCCGCCAAGCTTTTGCTGAACGAAATTCGCGACGAACGTTTTGTCGTGACGACCATTCACGCGCGGGAAGCTGCCGAAGCGTTGTTGCGATTACTGCAGAAGAAGGTGCCTGCCAAGGAATTTGCCGCCACGGTCAATGCGGTCCTCTATCAGCGTTTGGTCCGTTTACTTTGCTCGGATTGCAAAGTTGGATACACCCCACCGGCGGATGTTTTGCGTAAGCTGGGTATACCTGCCGGAAAAATCGAACAGCTCTTCCGTCCACCCAAGCCGGAAGAAATCGAAAAGCCCTGTAAAACGTGCCAAAACATTGGCTACCTGGGACGCACGGGAATCTTCGAACTGTTAGTTATTGACGATTCCATGCGAGAGATTCTCGTGAAGCAGCCGAAGCTAGAGTTCCTTAAAAAGGCAGCTCGAGCTTCTCGACAACCGTCGCTCCAGGAAGAGGGTATCTTACTGGTGGCAAAAGGCCAAACTTCGTTGCCTGAGTTGATGCGAGTTTTGAAATAACCGCCTGCCCCTAACCCCATTTTGTTCTCTCCATTATGCTACTACTACTTGTTTTACTTGCCGCTGTGTTGTTTGCTGGCATTGCGATGACCATCGGCGAAGGGTTATGGAGTAATACGGTTGCTCTGCTGCTGATCCTGCTTTCGGGTATGATCGCGCAGTACAATGGTCGGGTGCTGGGAGCATGGGGTTTTCAGCAGGTAGGATCGGATGACAGTTTCGCTTGGTACTTTGACTTTGCAGGTATTTGGGGCGTCTTTTCCGCGTCGCTGGCGATTTTTCGGGTGTATGCAGACACAGTATCGCGCACGCGAATGAGGTTCCTGCCAGTGATCGAAAAGATCGGCGGCCCCTTGATGGGAATTTTTGTCGCAGTTATGTTTACTAGCTTTGCTACATGCACACTCCTGATACCCGTCGGTGCCGGGCAGTGGAATCTGCCGGAAGCATCGGAGTCGCAACAGTCCACGTTTCGCTACATGGCCTCCCCCTTCACAACCGTAGTGAAGAGATTCGAGAGTGCCTATCAGGGGGCTGCACCTAATGTTCCCAAGGGCGAGTAGACGATTTATGCGATTCTCAGTGTCATGGAATCAGTGGCTGACATGAACTCTAGCACAAGATAGAAGCTATTTGATGGAATCGACTTACTCTGCTGACGAACTTTTGCAGTACCGTTCACTGAGCACGTTGTCCGTCGTGGCGCTGGTGCTTGGATTGCTATCGCCACTTGTCTTCGTTTCACCCCTCTTGATGATCTTTCCTTTTGCTGCCGCTGGTGCAGCGTGCTTGGCACTCTCGAAAATTCACGCAGCGGACGGAAATCTGTCGGGCGCGCGATTGGCCCGGTGTGGCTTGGCGCTGGCGGTCATCTTTGGCGTTGGCTCGGCGGCCCGCGCCAAAATAGGCGAACTTCTCTACCAGCGACAAACCGATGCCGTCGTCGAGCCCTGGCTGAATTTACTTTGCGGTGGTCGCTATGACGACGCACTCGACCTGATGTCGCCCGAGGCGGTTGCAAAACTTCGCGCAGAGACGTCGGCCCTTGGTGACGCGAAGTTTTTCGAGCGACGGCTTACCGCTCGGGAATTGGCAAAAGACGCTACGGCCGGCGCGCTGCGGCAGTTGATGACCTCAGAGAAGATGCCCGAAGTGATCGTGACCACTTTCGATCAAGTCGATTTGCAGGTCGCCGCGACCTCGAAGGCAAAGCAAGCAGATTGCATCTACGCGGCGACGAATAATCGCGGTGCAAGTTTACGCGTCGGCATCAAGTTGATCTGGCTTTCTGGCTCCGACGTAGCTCCGAGTTGGCGTATTGATAAGTGGCAGCTCGTTGACCATTAGGCTCCGAGTTAGCGCCTTCGGCCCACGAATATCGCGTAGCTAAACGCCAAAAAAATGCGGATAGTCGCACCATTCTGGCCATACTCAAGCCAGCTTAGACCCACCTTCGACACCGCGATGACGGAACTATTTCTCTGAACAGGACTTACGAAACGGCTACCAGAGTTTGGCACTACACTCGTTTCGTCG
>Ga0115002_10001179_pt1 | contig 36358 bp, 46 predicted proteins | sample ArcticOcean_MG_C_8_FD_89576 | JGI IMG/M metagenome (GOLD analysis project Ga0115002, IMG submission 89576) | Marine microbial communities from western Arctic Ocean - ArcticOcean_MG_CB11_86 | ecosystem: Environmental > Aquatic > Marine > Oceanic | place: Arctic Ocean: Canada Basin | collected... | reverse complement strand
CGCCGACGGCATCCTCAAGGGCCAGGTGCAGGGCCGGACCGTTGTCCGTATCGGGAACGCCTAGGCGGCGCCTTCTTACCCTGGCGGTGGCGGCCGGGTTGGCAACCCTGGCCGCCTGCGACCGCACGGCCGACGCGCCGCTTGTCGGCGGCGCGGTCCTGCCGGACCAACCTGCCTATTGCTACGTCACCATCGCGGATGACGATTGCTATGGCGCTCCGCTGCCGGGGCAGGAGGCGCGGTTGGGCCGCGCCTGGCCGCCGCGCGCCGTGCCGGCCGCCAAGGCGGCGGTTGGCGCGGCGTAGGTTGCTGGGCTAGGTTTATCGTGAAACAGAAATGAAGCAGGCCAGGGGGCGGGCCGAGCTATGAAGCGGTTCGTGTTGGGGGCAATTCTTATCGTTGCATCGGCGACGCCGGCGCTCGCGCAGGGCTCGGTGCAGGTCGACTATGGTGCGACCATGAGCTGGTACCGGGATGCCGCCGCGAAGGGCAATCCCGTGGCGCAGTTCCTTTTGGGCGTGCGTTTCGAACAGGGTCTGCTGGTCGAAAAGGATGAAGCCCGGGCCGCGCGCTGGTATCGCGACGCGGCGGAACAGGGTCATCGGGAGGCCGCTTTCAAGCTGGCCGTGATGTATCAGCTCGGCCGCGGCGTCGCCCGGGACGACGCGCTGGCGCGCCGCTGGTACGAAAGCGCCGTAACGGCCGGATTTCCGGCCGCGCAATACAACTACGGCCTGATGCTCGACCAGGGTCTCGGTGGGCTCGCGGATAAACCCGCCGCCCGCCGTTGGTACGAGGTGGCGGCGACCGAAGGCGTCGCCCCGGCGCAATACGCCCTGGGCGCGTTGCTCGCCAGGGGCGAAGGGGGCGAGGCCGATCCGATGCACGCTTATATGTGGTTCCTGATTGCGCAAGCGGCGGGCGAGGAACAGGCTGCGCAAGCCGCTCGGGCGATGGCTGGGCAGATAACGGCATCTCAGCGGGACGAAGCCCGGTCCCTGGCCCGGGAATTCGCCGAGTTGAATCGCCAACCTTAAACTCCCCTCGGCGAAACCGAGGGCCTGTTCGAGACCTGCACCGTCGTCCCTTCGTCCTATCGCTCCGTTTGGAAGCTCGACGCCATGAAAACCAGTGCCTTTGTCCTCGCAATCGCGATCATGGCCGCTGGCGTCATGCCGTCGCGCGCCCAAGGGCCGATCGAGGAGCTGGACTATGACCATCCGGAAGACGCCCTGATGGCGATCCAGGATCTCCAGACGATGGTGCGAGTCCTGGCGCTCGAACACAGACTCGGTGGCTATGCCGATCAATGCGATCTCGCGGTGCGCGATGTCGAAAACCATGCGGCGCTCTACGGCGTGCCCGAGCGGGCCGATCTGCGGCGCGCCTGGACGACCTGCGACCGGGCCTACGGCGCCGTCGCGCCGAAGGAGGCCGCGCCCCCGGCGGATACCGGGCCGGCGCCCTCGTCCGTGCCACAGACCGGGCCGACGGCGAGCCAACCTCTCGACGCGCCGCCGGACTTTTTCGCGAAGCCGGGGGCCGGGGAGTAGATCGGCCTCAGGCCGTCCCCACCCGCGGATCGATCGGCGCCAGTTCGGCAAGGCCCGCCGCCGCTTCGAAGGCCGCGGCATAGGACAGCAGTTCCGCCTCGCCACGCGGCCGACCGACGAGTTGCAGGCCGATCGGCCTGCCGTCTCCGGTGAAGCCGCAGGGCACGGAGATTGCCGGGCAGCTCGTCAGGGTGATCGCCGAACTCATCAGCAGCCAGTCGACATAATTGTCGAAGCGATGGCCCTCGACCTCCTCGATATAGCGGGTCTCGACATTGAAGGGCGCGACCAGGGCGGCGGGGCAGATCAGCACGTCATAGGTCTTGAAGAAATCGACGATGCGCTGATACATGCGCCCGCGCGCCAGTTCCGCCGCGCCGATGGTCCCGGCGTCGAGGGCCAGGCCCTTCTCGATGTTCCAGACCACCTCGGGCTTCATCTTGTCCCGGTGCTTGTCCAGCAGGGGCTGGCGCTCGGCCGCGAATTTGGCGGCGCGCAGGACCTGAAAAGTATCGCCCGCGTCATGCAGATCGGGCGAGGCCTCTTCGACCGTTGCGCCTAGGCTGGCGAAGCGTTCGGCCGCCGCCCGGCAGACCACCGCGACCTCCCGTGCGACCGGTACGATGCCGCCCAGGTCGACGCTGAAGGCCACGCGGGCGGGCGCCCTTGGCGCTTCGGCGGCGGCCCGGAAGGATGTCGCCGGCGCGGGCAGGGAGATCGGATCGCGCGGATGCTGGCCGCATTGGGCGTCGAGCATCAGGGCGGTGTCGCGGACGGTGCGGCCCATCGGCCCCTCGACGCTGAGGCTGGCGAAGGGCGTCGCCGAGGGCGCACGGGCGACCCGGCCGGGGCTCGGCCGCAGGCCGACCACCGAACAGAAGCTGGCCGGGGTGCGTAGGCTGCCGCCGAGATCCGAGCCGCTGGCCAGCCAAACCTCGCCCGTCGCCAGGGCCACCGCGGCCCCGCCGGAGGAGCCGCCGCAGGTCAATGCGGTGTTCCAGGGGTTGAGGGTCTTGCCGAAGACCTCGTTGAAGGTATTGGCCCCCGCGCCGAACTCCGGCGTGTTGGATTTGGCGATAACGATCGCACCGTTCCCTTCCAGAGTCTCGACCGTCACGTTCGAGGTCTTGGGCACGTAATCCGCGAAGATGGGCGAGCCGAAGGTCGTGCGCACCCCGGCCACCTCGGTCAGGTCCTTGATCGCGACCGGCAGGCCAGCCAGCCAGCCGGGCCCGGCATCGGCGGGCGCACCCTCCTTCATCAGGCGCTTGGCCCGGTCGCGCGCCCGATCGAAGCACAGGGTCGGCAGGGCGTTGACCGCCGGCTCGACCTCCGCGATCCGGGCCTCGGCCGCGTCGATCAGATCGAGCGGGCTGATATCCTTCGCCTTCAAGCGGTCCACCGCCTCGGCGGCCTCCATTCTCGTCAGTTCGTTCAGCGGCATGACGGTCCCTTTTCCCCCATCCTGTCTCGGTCGTGAAATGCAGAAGCCTATTTCTTGACGGCGATCGCCTCGATCTCGGTCAGCATGTCCTTATAGGCCAGGTAGTTCAGCGGCACCCCGGTCGAGGCCGGTCCCGGCTTGGAAAAATAGGACGAGCGCACATCGACATTGCTGTGCAGGTCGTTGGGATCGTCGGTCCCGGCATAGAAACTGTTCTGCTTCGCGATATCGCCGAACCCGGCGCCGAACCCGGCCAGGACACGGCCGATATTGTCCATCGCGCGCGCGGTCTGCGGCCCCATGCTGCCGGGGTCGATGACCGCGCCCTTCGGATCGAGCGAAACCTGGCCGCCGACGAAGATCTTGCTGCCGCATTTCAGGCCGTGCTTGTAGGGCAGATGGATGGGCCAGTCCCAATGGCCCTCGGGCCAGACATGCTCGCGCGCCAAGCGCGATCCGTCCTCGCCGCGCATCGCCCAGCAGTCGAAACGGAAGGCCGCGCCGGTCGGGTGGAGGTGATGGACCGGTAGGCCGGTCGCCGTCGGGCCGGGCTCCTGGAAATAGCTCGCCCGCACGCGCGCGCTGCGCTCCCATTCCTCGGCCGTGCCCGCGCCACGGTAATAGGCGTTGAATTTGACCGCATCCTTCATATCGGCGCCCAAGGCCTCGAGGATACGCACCGTGTTGTCCAGGCATTGCTTGCTTTGCGCCACCGAATCGCCGGCATGCAGAAGCTTGCCGGAGGCGTCGCGCGCGTCCTGGCCGCTGGTGAAGACCATCTCCCCGCAGCGGATGCCGTGGACGAAGGGGCCGCCCAGGGGCATCAGCCCGTCCGGGTTGGCGCTGCGCCGCGCAAGGTTTCGGCCGGCGGATTTCACGCCGTAGCTGTCGATCTCGACCATCATCCCGGGATAGCCCAGATTCGGCAGGGGCACGAAGGTGACCGCCAGTTCGGCACCCTCACCGATCATCGTGCCCATCCGCGCGCGGTAGGCATCCTCGTCGACATTGCCATCGGTCTTGTAGAACACGACCAGCTTGGTCAGATCGGCCATGCTCGCGCCGAGATCGGCCAGAACCTTGCGGATATGGTCCAGCGAGATCCCTGTCTGGGTGTCAAGATCGCCGGGATGCTGCACGATCCCATCGCCCTTCATGTCCACCTGGCCGGACAGGGCGATCAGATCGTCATCCCAGACGCCCTTCACATAGGGTACGGGAATCTTGAGCGTCCATTGTCCCGCCGGATCGGCGTATTTGCGCGTCATGGCCGGCCCCTCCATCGCGAGCCCGCCGCGACGGTAGCCCAAGCCGGCGCGGACGGCTACAGACGCCGCCGTCGAGAGGAGATTAGAATATCGCCAGATATCTGAGCTGAAGGGGAGGAAGGATCATGTTCGCACGACTGAACTATGTCGATATTTCGACCGAGGGCATGGCCGAGGTGAAAGAGCTCTGGCGCGCCGGGGTCGGCGGCTATGACGGCCTTGCGAAAGGCTATTTCCTGATCGACGGCGTGGGGCCGCACACCCTTTCCATCGTTGTCTTCGAGAGCGAGGCGGCGATGGAAGCGAACGCATCGGGCCAGTTGAAAAGCGTTGTCGCCAAGGTCGGCGCGCATCGGTTGACCGTGCCCGATCTGCATTTCATGGAAGTGATGGCCGAAGTGGCGCCCGGCACGAAGGGCGATATCGCCTATGCCAGGGTGGCGCATGTCACCATCAAACCGGAGCGGCTGGACGAGGTCGCCGCCGGCTGGCCCAAGGACGTCGCCTCCTATCGGGCCGAGGAAGGCTTTCGCGGCGCACTGCTTTGTTCGGTGCGCAAGACCGGCCTGACCGCCTCCGTTTCCCTATGGCGCAGCCGGGCGGATACCGAGGCGAACGAGAAGAGCGGCGCCTTCATGGCCACGGTCGATCCCTATGCGGATATGATAGCGGTGCCCCCGACCCGGTCCTACTGGAACGTCGGAATCGTGGTCTAGAGCCGGACAAGTGAGGTTGAGGCGAGATGGGCGTCGATATCGATCAGGCCGACGGGGCCTTCCGCCGCCAGGGCCTTGAGGATGGGGTAGCTGATCGAATGTTAGCCCCCGGCGGAGAGGGGGATCAGCCTGGCCGCCGCGATGGCCCGGTAGAAGCCGGTGATATCCTCGATCGTATCCATCACGTCGAAGGCGCGGGGCAGGCGCACGTCGCCCGCATCGGCGACCCGGCAGAGCGCGAAGGGATCGGCTCCGGTCGCATGGTTGATCGCACGCAGCACCGTCGAGACGTTGCGGATTGCGCGCGGGCCCTGGCGCGTGCCGACCCGTTCGGTCGCCTGGCCGTCATAGGGCACGCCGACGAAGGCGATATCGGCTTCGGCGATCCGCTTCGGCTGGGGGCAGCGCATGAAGCTCGGAATATCGGCATAGCCCGGCTCGTCGCGGGCGATATAGCGCTCGCCCGTCACCGGATGGGGCCTTTCGTACCAATCCGTCACGCCTGTTCCTCCAAGGCGGTGTCGCCCCGGGCCAGGGCCGCGATCCGATCGTGCAGGAGTTTGGGGATTTCGATTCCCTCCGCTTCCGATGTCGCGCGGGCGGCGGCGCGGCGCTGGCCGGGCAGGCGGGTGCCCTCCTGGTCCAGCACCTGGACGAAGAGAGCCTCGCCATGGTCCCATACGGCCTCGGCGCTGCCGGCCCCACAACGGGCCGGATCGATGGCGATCATGAATTCGCTACCGATGGAGGGACCCCATTCCTCGGGCTGCACTCCGCTCGATTCGTAGCTGAACAGCCCGCCGATCAAGGCGCCGGTCAGCAATTCGACCATCAGGCCGATATTGCCGCCCTTGTAGCCGCCGAAGGGCAGTTGCGCGCCGGCCAGGCCCGCGGTCGGGTCGGTTGTCGGCTTGCCGTGTTTGTCGATCGCCACGCCGAGCGGGATCGGCTTGCCGTCGCGCTCGTGCAGCATGATGTCGCCGCGCGACCGGGCGGCCGAGCTCTGGTCGAAGACGACCGGCGGCCCCTCGCGGCGCGGCCAGGCGAAGGCCATCGGGTCGGTCCCGAACAGGGGCTTGATGCCGCCCGGCGGCGCAACGTCCGCCTGGCCGTTGACGAAGGCGAAGGCGACCAGCCCCTCGGCCGCCAGGGCCTCGACCTCCGGCCAGAGGGCGGCGAAGTGATAGGCGTTGACGATGCCCAGGGCGGCGATGCCCTGTCTGCGCGCCTTCTCGACCAGCGGCGCACGGCCGACTTTCAAGGCCAGTGGCGAATAGCCGTTGGCGGCGTCGACCCGCAACACGCCGGGCGCCAGGTCATGGACGACCGGCACGGCATCGAGGGTCGTCCGCCCGCGCAGGGCGGAGAGGATATAGCCGGGCACCCGGAACATGCCGTGGGACGGGCAGCCATCCCGCTCGGTAATCACCACCGTATCGGTGATCGCCCGGGCCTGATCCTCGGAAATGCCATGGGCGGTCAAGGCCGCATGGACCAGCCGGTCGGCCTCCGCGAGGCTCAAACGCACCGTTCCTTCCATCGCGTGGCTCCTTCTGTCACTAAAGCTCCGCCACCGTGCGGCTCCAGCCGTTTTCCTCGGTGGCATGGAAATGGCCGATGACGAAACTGGCGCCCAATACCTCGCGGGGCTGCAATTCGTGCAGGGGGTCGCTCGGCAGGCCGCGCAGGGTGACCGTGGCCGCTACCTTGCGCTCGCTCTCCAGTTCGAAATCGGGCGAGGTGTCGCGCTCGATGATGCGCTTGTTCAGGATGCGCCCGTCCGGCACTGGCTGGACGTGGATATTGAGATGCGGCGTCATCACGACCGGCTCGAATTTCACCGGCTTGGTCAGGTCGCAGCACAGATCCATGATCGTCTCGCCCTTGTGGGTCGTTCGGCACCGCACCGCCCTATCGCTCTCCTCGAAAGCGGTCTCGGCGTATTTCTGGGGATAGCCCCAAGGGTCGCGGCCGGCCGCGATGGCCGAATCGTTGTCCTCGTGTTCGAACAGAAAATAGCCGCCGGTTCGATCGCCCCAGCGCACCGGAACGATGATGCCCATGTCCATGAAGGGGGTCTTGTCGCAGCGGGTGGAGTCCGAGGCATAGACGACATAGCGGTCGTCGATCGCCTCGAAGGGGGTGGGCGCCAGATACTTGTCCAGGATTGCCCTGTCGGTGCGGCAGACGATCATGAGATCGGCGTTATACGGGCAGTTATAGGGCACGAAAGGGTTCGGAATCAGCGGCGCCTGGATCGGCATATTGTTGCCGCTCTGCACCCGGTGGTCCTGCTCGGGATCCGCCTTCACGTCGCCCATTCCCGTTCGTCCTTCCGCTCGTAGACCCGTTGAAAACCCGGAGCGAGACATAGCATTTGCCACGATCCCGCGACAGAGCGGGACGTGGTTGCCCGCGCGGCATTCGCACCTCTTGCGTCGAATTCTCGAAACACACGGCGCTGTCGTCCCGGGAACAAGTCCCAGGACGACACCGTGGATGGGGCGACGGCAAGTCCGCCGGGACCGAATGTCTAGATCCGGTAGGGACCCGCCCGACCAAGGCGCGGCGAGCGAGGCAGGACCGACCCAATCGGCGTCATGGCCCGGCTTTGCCCGGGCCATCCAGCGCACGGCACTTGCGGACCGGTGGGAGGCCGCTCAGGATGGCGCGTTCATCCGCGGGGGAGACGAGGCCATGCCGAAACTCGAAATCTTTCAGTCGCTCTGGGCAATGGAGTTGCGCCGCCCCGACGGCATGGAGCGCAGCCGCGAGGAATCCTTCGAGATGATCGCCGCCGCCGGCTATGACGGGGTGGCCGTCGATCTCGGGTCGATCGACATGGATAACGCCCGCGCCTGCCTGCCCTTCGTCCAGAAGCATGGCCTGGGTTGCATCGTCAACGCCTTCCCCAAGACCGTGGCGGGCCTGCGCCCCGTGCTCGAGATGGCCAAGGATTTCGATGCCCGTTTCGTCAATGTCATCGGCCAGGTCATGCCAGTGACGGTCGAGGGCGCCATTCCCGTGATCCGTGCCTGGATGGACCAATCGGAAGAGGCGGGCATGCCCGTGCTGTTCGAAACGCACCGCAACTGCATCACCAACGACCTGTTCTTCACTCTCTCCCTGCTCGACGCGGTGCCCGAGATGCGGCTCTGCGCCGATCTTTCCCATTTCGTCGTGGACCGGGAGTTTCCCCTGCCGCTGCTGCCGCGCGACCGCGCCTTCATCCAGCGCATCCTGGATCGCTCGGATTCCTTCCAAGGCCGCGTCGCCGGGCGCGAGCAGATCCAGCTGCCGCTGGCCTATCCCCAGCACCGGAAATGGGTCGAGCTGTTCCAGGGCTGGTGGGAGGAGGGGATCCGCGGCTGGCGCGCCCGCGCGCAGGAAGGCGAGGTCTTCAATTTCCTCTGCGAACTCGGCCCGCCCGACTACGCCATGACTGGCCCCGACGGTTACGAACTCTCCGACCGTTGGGAGGAGGCGGCGATGATTCGCCACTGGATCCTCGAGATATGGGACCGGCTGGAGGCCGAGGGCGCCTGACCCTCAGCCTTCGTTTTCGTGGCCGATCAGGTCGGAAAGCCAGTCGAAGGCTTGCATCTCGAAGGGCAGGTTGTAGCCCTGCTCGCAATGGGCCCCGCCGCCCGTGCGGGCCGCGGGGGTCGGCTCGGGCACCTCGAACTGGGCGAGGGTCTTGGTTTCGGCATTGACCAGAGCGTCGTAGAGATGCTTGCCGCGGATCGCGAAGTCGTGCGGGTTGTCCGTTACGAAGGCGAGGACCGTGATCTCGTCGGCGCGGTCGCGGAAATCGTAGCGCATCATTTCCACGAAATAATCGACGGGCGCGGCGCAGCCATGCACGGCCGCCCGGCTCATGAAGTAGAAGCGCAGGGCGGGCCGCTCGGCCATGGCCTTGGCGAAGAAATTGTCGACGGTCCTGCGGTCGCCCGCCTCGAAGGCGCCCTTGACGGGGTCGGGCATGCGCCCGAGCAGAGCGTCGCGGAAAGATATCTGGCCCGGGTCGAGGATCGTCGCGCAGGGTCGTTCCTCGCCCAGGAGGCCGCGCGGTGCGAGATAGCCCCCGAAGCTCCGGCCCAGCACGGCGATGCGGTCCGGCGCCGCGAAGCTCTGCTCCGTCAGCCAGTCGAGGCAGGGCGGCAGCGTCGCCTTGTAGTCCGGACGCATGAACAGCCGGTGGCGCAATAGCGTATGACCCTGACCCGGGCTGTCGACGATGGCGAGGTTGTAGCCCCGCGCGATCGTGTCCTCGACGGCGGCGAACTGATAGGCCCTTCGACGAAGCTGTCGTAGCCGGTGAAGGCGAAGATCGTCGGCCGTGGCACCGACCACTCCCCGTTGCGCGCGAAGACCAGGCCCAGCAGCTCCTTGCCCTCGAACGGGATGGCGATCCGTCTGGCATCATAGTCTGCAGCCAGGGCGTAGCCCGCGTCCGCCGCGCGCATCATGTCTTCAACAGCGATCAGGACGGCCGGATCCCAGAGATCCTCGCGCAGCTGGAAATGGCTCGCCCGGTGGTATTCGGCTGCGCGCAGGAAGGCACGGCGCGCGCTCACTTTGCGGCCGGCGGCCAGCTTGCGCTCGCCTAGCTCGAGATAGTGCCTGGCCGCCGCGCGCCAGGTCTCGTATTGCCCTTCCGCGTCGCCGGGCGGCAGTCGGTGGCCGATGGCATAGACCTCGGCGATGTCCGCGACCCCAAAATAGGTGTAGCCCAGGGTGCGGAAGAACTGATCGACCAGGGCCGGGTCGTCGGCCGCCGGCAGGCTCAGGAGCTCCATATTGTAGTCGGCCATGAGGACCCCTCCTTGCGCGGCGCGGAACTATTTCGGCGGGGCGTGTCCGAAATCGTTCCACATGTGCTGGGCCGCGATCTTGCCGTCGCCGCGGACGGTCAGCCGGTCCATGAAGCGCACACCCTCGAAGCCGCCCTCGCCGCCGGTGAACTCGCCCTTCATGCGGCCGAAGAAATAGACCGCGAAGTCGTCTTCCGTCTCCGCCACGTCGGTCGTCTCGACCCTTTTGACGAGGCTGACATAGCGGCTCTCCAGTCGGCCGAGCAGGACGGCCAGTTCGGTCCGGTTGCCGCCCGGCCGCTCATGCCCGGCCTCCCGGCGCTCCGGCGGCAGTCAAAGCTTGGCCCCCAGGACATGGTCGGCCGTGCCGATCACATGGCTCGAGGAGCCGACGATCAGCGGGTCGGGCCCACGGACGATCTTGGCGTTCTTGTTGGGATAGGGCAGGTGCCAGAGGAAGTGCTGCATGCAGTTGATCTGCGCCTGCTTCTTGTCGCTCGACTTGATCACCGTCCAGGGCGCATCCGCCGTGTCGGTATAGAAGAACATGGCTTCCTTCGCCTCGGTGTAATCGTTCCATTTTTGGAGCGACGCCAAATCGATCGGGCTCAGTTTCCATTGTTTTAGCGGGTCCGTCCTGCGTTGGACAGAAGCGCCGTTTCTGCTCTTCCTGCGTCACCGAGAACCAGAATTTGAAGAGCCGGATGCCGCTGTTGACCAGCATGCGTTCCAGTTCGGGGGTCTGGCGCATGAATTCGAGATATTCCATTGGCGTGCAGAAGCCCATGACGCGTTCGACCCTGGCCCGATTGTACCAGGACCAGTCGAGCAGCACGATCTCTCCGGCCGTCGGCAGTTCGGCGACATAGCGCTGAAAATACCACTGCCCCCGTTCGGCCTCGCTCGGTTTTTTCAGGGCGACGACCCGGGCGCCACGTGGATTCAGATGCTCCATGAAGCGCTTGATCGTGCCGCCCTTGCCGGCCGCGTCGCGGCCCTCGAACAGCACGACGATCCGCTGTCCCGTTTCCTTGACCCAGTTCTGAACCTTCAAGAGTTCGACCTGAAGTTCGGCCTTGTGGCGCTCGTAGACGGCGCGCCGCATCTTGGACTTGTAGGGATAGATGTCGCTTTAGAATATCTCGCTCAGGGCCGCGGAGCCATGGCGCAACTCGGCGAGTCGGTGCAGTGCCGCACCCGGGTCCTGATCTTCCGGCAGTTCGAACTGGCCGTTTTTGGGCGCATTGCCGTTGGTGGACTTGCCGCAAATAGACTTGCCGTTGCCGGCGACGCCCTCGGTCGGTGTAGCATCGGGCGTTTTGGCAGGAATCGGCTGAGGGGCTTTAGCCTCCTACCCGGCTGCGCCCGGCGCCTCGGCCGCCTTCGTGGTCAAGGTCTTTGTCCGTTGCATGTCTGCCCCCAAGATGATTTCGCTCAAACAGTCTGAGCGGAACCTCTCTCTTTGCCCCTTTCAGCCTCCGGCCGCATTGACATATCGCAAATTGTCAGGCGCCCCTCTATGGCAGCACGTCGCGGCAGGTCTGGGCGAATTTGTCGACGATCTCGTCCAGTTCCGCATCCGTAGCGTTATAGGCGGGGGAGAGGATGGCGATATCGCCCCGCTTGCCGTCGACATTGCCGCTGACGGGATAGCAGATCAGACCGTTCTCCAGGCCCCGTTGCTTGATTTTGGCGAAGATCATCTGATCCGCGGCGAAGGGCTCCTTGCTGTCCTGATCGGCGACGAACTCGACCCCGATGAAATAGCCGCGCCCGCGGATATCGCCGATATGGGCATGCTGGCCGATCTCGCGCCGCAGGGCGTCGGCGAATTGCGGGCCCTTGACCCGCACCCGCTCCAGGAGCCCGTCGCGCTCGACCACCTGCTGCACCGCCACCCCGGCGGCGCAGGCCAGGGTATGACCGGTGAAGGTATGGGCCGTCAGCAGATCGCCATGGGCCTCGACGATCGGCCCTTTCAGCCGCTCGTGATAGATCGCGACGCCCAGCGGGACATAGCCGGCGCCCAGCCCCTTGGCGACCGACATGATATCGGGCTCGACCCCGTCCTCCTCCAGCGCGCGCCAATAGCCGGTGCGCCCCGCACCGCACATCACTTCGTCGGCGATCATCAGGACGCCGTATTTGTCGCAGACCGCGCGCATGGCCTTGGCATAGCCCTCGGGCGCGGGCACCGCGCCACCGGCCGCGCCGACCACCGGCTCGAAGATGAAGGCTGCCACATTCTCTGGCCCCTGGCGCAGGATCTCGCGTTCCAGTTCGGCCGCGCAATACTCGGCGATGTCCTGGGGTGCGATTCCGACGGGCGGGCGATAAACATTGGCGGGCGAGACGAAGCTGGCCTCCAGCAGCGATCCCTCGAAGGGTTCGCGCCGCTGGGCGAAGCCGGAGATCGACAGCGCGCCCAGGGTGTTGCCATGCCAGGAGCGCTGGCGCGCGATGAAGCGCCGCCGCGTCTTCTGGCCCATGGCCGAATGATATTGCAGCGCGATCTTTAGGCAGCTTTCCACCGCCTCCGAGCCGCCGGTCACGAAGATCATTTCCTTGAGCCCACCGCCGCATTGCTTGGCGACCATGGCCTGCAGGGTTTCCAGCGCATCGCTGGAGAAGGTGAAGCGGTGGTGCGAGGCGATCTGGTCCAGCTGGTCCTTGATCGCCTGGTTCACATCCTCGTTGCCATGGCCCAGGCAATAGACGCTCGGTCCGCCCGAGCCGTCGACATACTGCTTGCCATTCGTGTCCCAGACATAGGAACCCTTGCCGCGCGTCACCTTGGGCAGGGCGGCGGTCGAGAAGATATTGGCGGCGGCCCCCGCCTCGCCCTCGGCGATTGCGGCCATGGCAGTGTCCTCCCCAAAAATACTGGCCTGAAATACCGGCCGGCAATCCGGCCTCGTGCGATCCAGCCGAAAAGCTAGCCGAGCCTGCGCCCCCGGTCGAGTCGCGGCTACTCCGACACTGTGCAGCCGTTAAGCCGGGCGCAAGTTTTTCGTTTCACCTTTTCGGTGTCGTAGCGGTGAGCTAGGAAGGTACACCCGATGCTCAGGGCAGGAAGCCTGATCTCCCGATGGACGATCGCCAAGAGCGGCTTCGTCCTGATCCTCGCGGGCAGCATTCTCGCGGCCGAGGGCGGCAAGGCCCCGACGGTGGCGGAAGCCCTGCCGGTCTATGCCCTGGCCCAACTGGAAGAGGAGGGCTTTGCTGTCCGAGCGGCGGATCGCTGGGGCGCCCTGGCCCCGCCCCAGTCGCGGCTCACGATGGTGGAGTGAGCCGCGCGCGGTCTCGCACTAACGGCGAAGGCCGGCCAGTGCCGCCCGAGTATCCTCGACCAGGACCCCGACCAGATCGGCTGCCGGCAGGACGCGGTTCAAGGCCACGGCCTGTCCGGCCCAGAGTGCGAGAAAGGTATCGCTGCCCCGCTCCCTGCTCGCTGCCTGCAGGGGCCGGGTCACGCTGTATTGCAGGGGGAAGGGCAGGCTGTCCTCCTCCCGGTCCGCCATCTCCGCCATATAGCGATTGACGAGTTCCCGCGCGGGTCGTCCCGAGATCACCCTCGTTACCTTGGTCTGGCCATCCTCGGCGGCCAGCAGGGCGGCGCGGTGAAGATCGTTGGTCGGCCGCTTCCGGCGTGTTGAGGAAGGCGGTGCCTATCTGCACCCCGCTGGCCCCCAAAGCGAAGGCCGCGGCGATGCCGCCCGCCGCGATCACCGGCACCGAGACCGCGTCCGCGACCTGGGGCACCAGGGCGAAGGTGCCCACCGTGCCGCTGTCGATTCCGTTCAGGAAAGTGCCGCGATGGCCGCCCGCCTCGCTGCCCTGGGCGACGATCACATCGGCCTCGCTGGCTTCCAGCACCTTGGCCTTGGCAACCGTGGTGGCGGAGCTCATGACGATGATCCCGGCCGCCTTCAGCGCGGCCATGGCCGCGGCCCCCGGCAGGCCGAAATGGAAGCTCGCGACCCGGGGCCGCAGGGCGAGCAGGGCGTCGAGCATCGCCGCGCCGAAGGGCGGAAAGATCTGCTCCGGTGCGGGCACCGCGTCCGAGTTCTTCATCCACAGCGCTTGCATCGCCTGATCGGCGAGCGTGTTGTTCCGGTGGTCGGACCGCGAGCCGCCGATAGTATTCAAAGCGCCTTTTCGGTCCTCGGGATCGTTAGCCAAGACGACCGTCGGCGCGGCGGCTGGCTTCTTCCTAGTCATGGTGCTAGTGCTTTTTTCCTAATACCCAACGGCAGCCAGAACCGTCACAGCGTGGGCCTTTTTCTCTGAGCGCCAAGCAATCCAGCGTTGTTTGTGCGGTCGGGCAGAAGCTTCTTCGCTGCCGCACGGGCCTCCCGCGCCTTCTCCAACGAGACGGCGGGATAGGCACCGATGGCCAAAGTCTTCTGCTTGTCCGCGTGCCGATATGCTAGCCGCCACAGCTCCGGACCTTGTGGCGTAACCATCAAAAAAAGGCCGCCACCGTCAGAAATTTTCAGTGGCCGGTCATGCGGCTTCGCGTTGCGGACATGGGTATCGGTCAGCGGCATGTTGGTATCCGAATCGGTCCATCTCAACGATACCAACTAAAATACCAACAAATCGCATGGATACCAACAAACCACGTTGGATGGCACCGGATCGTTCAGCCCCCCGAAAATCTCAGTTTTCTTGGGAAACCTGGACGTCATCGGACGTCACTGGAGAGGGAAGTGGTGCCGCGGAGAGGAATCGAACCTCCGACCCCGCCCTTACCAAGGGCGTGCTCTACCCCTGAGCTACCGCGGCCCCGTCGGGACGGGGCGGACCTTGCCACAGCAGGGGATTTGGGAGCAAGCGCGGTGGCGCGTGGCAGATAGATAACCTGCGCGGCTCAAGAGGATGCCAGCCGGGTCGGATGAATGAAGCCGTAGACCGGATAGGTGCTCGTGCCCCATTGGCCGCCCGGCGTGTACCAGACCTGCACGGCGGACCAGCCGTTGTTGGGCGAGACGTCGATGATCGGCGTGGCGCGGTGGATTTCCCTCCGGTTCAGCCAATTGGCGTGGTCGGCGACGATGATCCGGTCGCCGACTACCCTCGTCACCACGGCGAGATGGCCCAGGGACCTGCCGCGCTTGCGGAACACCATGGTTGCGCCGGCGCGCGGCCGATGGCTTCGCTCGTACAGGCCCTCGGCCTGATCCCACCAGGTCCAGGCGTCGCCGCGCAGGGCGACCTCGCCGATCTCCCGGGCATAGGTCACGCATTATGGGGGCACGGCCGTCTCGCCGATCTGCGCTTCGACGGCGAAGGCTTCGGCGCCGGAGTTGGGTGTGGCAGAGGCGATGGGCGCGATCGGCGCTTCGGGCGCACTGCCCGTGCAGCCGGCCAGCAACAGGGCGGCCAGCAGCGCGGGCAGGCATGCGGGCCCCTTTGCTCGACTCCGGAACGACGCCGGAGCCCGCATCTCTAGGGGCGCCGCGCCGGAAATGGGCGGTCCGCTCGCGCATGGCGGGCATCCTGAATCGACCGGGACTCGCCGTCCAGCACGAATTTCGCCGGATTCCGCTCCGTTCGCAGGTGCCTTGAATAGGAACAAAAAGTGAATACATGACGAGGCTGGAGCGGCGCCGTTTCGGAATGGCTTCAGGGAGGGCATGTCAAGAAATGACAAGAATCGGCGATTTCGAGGCGCTAAGCCATTGACCAGGCTGGATTATGATTGTGAATTAAAGAGTTGACTTAGGCCTGGCCGGGCGAATCCGGGCATGCCGGGTCGCTCCCGCGGCAAATCCTGGCAAGTCCTGGACAGGCGTCGCGACGGCCCGCATCCTTTCCGGCGAAGCGCGCGAGAGAAGGAACGGGCATGGCTGGTGGTGGTTTTACGATAGCGAAGGCCGAGGATTTCATCGGCCGCGAGATCGGCGCCTCGCCTTGGCGCGCCGTCACCCAGGCGATGATCGACGGCTTCGCCGATTCGACGGCCGACACCTATTGGATTCACACCGATCCCGAGCGCGCCGCCGGCGGTCCCTTCGGCGGCACGATCGCCCATGGCTTTCTGACCCTCTCCCTGCTCAGCGCCCTGCTGCGTGAAGCCGGGGTCGATTGGGGCGACGAGATGGTCGGGCTCAACTACGGCCTCGACCGGGTGCGCTTCCTGACCCCTGTGCGGGCGGGGGAGAAGGTGCGCGCCCGGGTCGTCCTTTCGGGCGCGGAAAGGCGCGAGGGTGGCGGTATCCTGCTGCGCCTTGCTGTGACGGTCGAGATCGAGAACGCGGAGCGGCCGGCCCTGGTGGCCGACTGGCTCAACCTCTTCCTGCCCGGCGAGGCGGCGGCATGAGCGACAAGAACAGGGACAAGCCGTCGCCCGGGTGTGGCGCTGACCCGCCGGACAGATCGGACGCGCGGCGTGTGCGCGAGGCGAAGGCCCTGCGCGAGAATCTGCTCCGGCGAAAGGCGCAGAGCCGGGCGCGCGAGGACGGGTCGGACAAGGCCACCGAATCGTCATCATCGGACGACAAGATAGGTTAGCTTTCGCCCGCCGCTTGAAGCGGCAAGGCGCCATGCAGTAGACAACCCTGGGGATGGGCGTACTTGGCGGCGGCGTGCGCCGCCCGGGCCGGCCCCGGTTGATGAGGATAGGCCCAGGACAGTTATGGACAGGATTTGTATTGGCGGCGGCCGAAGGCTGCAGGGCGAAATCCGCATCGGCGGCGCCAAGAACGCGGCCCTGCCTCTGATGGCGGCCAGCCTGCTGACCGAGGGCACCTTGCGCCTGTCGAATCTGCCGCATCTCGCGGATATCACCACCCTGGTGCGCCTGCTGACAACCCTGGGCGTCGGGATCGAGATGAACGGCCATGCCGGCGATGGCGGCCATGCCGGACGCACCCTGGATCTCTGCGCGGCGGAGATCGCCCAGACCGAAGCGCCCTACGATCTGGTGCGCAAGATGCGCGCCTCCGTCCTGGTGCTGGGCCCCTTGCTCGCGCGTTGCGGCCGGGCCCGGGTCTCGCTGCCCGGCGGCTGCGCCATCGGCACCAGGCCGGTCGACATGCATATCGGCGCCCTGGAGCAGATGGGGGCCGAGATTGAGCTGGCCAACGGCTATGTCGAGGCGACCGCGCCCAAGGGCCTCAAGGGCGCCCATATCGTTTTCAACATGACCTCGGTCGGCGCGACCGAGAATGCGCTGATGGCGGCGACCCTGGCACAGGGCACGACGATCATCGAGAACGCCGCGCGCGAGCCGGAGGTCGCGGATCTCGCCCGCTGCCTCCAGGCCATGGGCGCGCATATCGACGGCATCGGCACCGACCGCCTGGAAATCGAGGGCGTGGATGCGCTGCACGGCGCCGAACACGCGGTGATCGCCGACCGGATCGAGGCCGGCACCTATGCCATCGCCGCCGCCATCACCGATGGCGATCTCGAACTGGTGGGCGCGCGCCTGGGCGAACTCGGCGCGGTGGGCGAGGCGCTGGCCGGCGCCGGGCTGTCCATGGAAGAAACCCCGCGCGGGTTGCGCGCGCGCCGGACCAACGGCCGGATCGCCGGGGTCGATGTGATGACCGAACCCTTCCCCGGCTTCCCCACCGATCTGCAGGCCCAGACCATGGCCTTGATGGCGACCGCCGAGGGCGCTTCGATGATCACCGAGACGATTTTCGAGAATCGCTTCATGCATGTGCCGGAACTCATGCGCATGGGGGCGAATATCAACCTGCATGGCGGCTCGGCCGTGGTGCGCGGCGTCGCCCGGCTGACCGGCGCGCCGGTCATGGCGACCGATCTGCGCGCGTCGGTTTCGCTCGTGCTCGCCGGCCTTGCGGCCGAGGGCGAGACGGTAGTTAGCCGGGTCTACCACCTTGACCGGGGTTATGAGCGGGTCGAGGAAAAGCTCGCTCTCTGCGGCGCCCGGATTGAGCGGCTCGGCGATGAATGAAACGATGCCCGACGCTCTGAGCCTGCGCGCCGAGGATGCTGAGGACATGACCGTCGTCTCGGCTTGCCTCCAGGACGCCCTCGTTACCCTGGGCGACATGGCCTATCTGGCCGAGGAGCGGCGCTTCATCCTCGTCGCCAGCCGCTTTCTCTGGGAGGAGGAAGGCTCCGGGCGGCGCTCGCGAATTCATACGGGGGTCTCTTTCGACGAGGTGACCGGGGTCCGCATGCGTGGTATCAACCGCCGCGCCGATAGCGGACGGATTCTCGAACTGCTCGCGATCGATGCCGAGGACGGGGCGGAGAAGGGTACGGTGACTCTGGTCATGGCCGGCGGCGCGGAGTTGCGGTTGGAGGTCGAGGCTATCCGCTGCCACCTGCGCGATTTCGGTGAACCCTGGCCGGCCGCGGCATCGCCGCGTCACTTGATCGCCGAGGAAAGCTGACCGGCCGATTGGGCCGGGGAGGATAGGCCGTGAGCACAAACTCAAAATTAGCTGCGGAGGGGAATCCCGCGCCGCTCGTCATGGCCCTGCCCAAGGGCCGGATCCTGGACGAGTTGCGCCCGCTGCTCGATGCCGCCGGTATCGAACCCGAGCTGGCTTTCGACGATCCCGCCTCGCGCCAGCTGCGCTTCGCGACCAACCATCCGGGCCTGGCCATCGTCCGCGTGCGGTCCTTCGACGTGGCGACCTTCGTCGCCTTCGGCGCGGCCCATATCGGCGTCGCCGGGAACGACATCCTGCTCGAATTCGACTATCCGGAAATCTACGCGCCGCTCGATCTCGGCATCGGCCGCTGCCGGCTGGTCGTGGCCGCGCCCGAATCCCTGCTGCGACGCGACGATCCCTCGCGTTGGAGCCATGTCCGGGTCGCCACCAAATATCCCAATATCACGCGCCGCCATTTCGCCGCGCGCGGCGTGCAGGCCGAATGCATCAAGCTGAACGGCGCGATGGAGCTGGCCCCGGGGCTCGGCCTCTGCCGGCGCATCGTCGATCTGGTTTCGACCGGGCGTACACTCTCCGCCAATGGCTTGGTCGAGGTCGAGGAGATCGCGCCCGTGACCTCGCGGCTGATCGTCAACCGGACCGCTCTCAAGACCCGGTCGCGCGAGATGCGCCTCTGGCTCGACCGTTTCCGCGAGGCCGCCCGTGGCGCGCAGGCTGCATAGCGCGGAGCCCGGCTTCGAGGCGGCCTTCGAGGCTGTCCTCCTCACCAAGCGCGATGCCGAGGCCGATGTCGACGACGTCGTGCGCGCCATCCTCGAGGATGTTCGTGCGAGGGGAGATGCGGCCCTGCTCGAATACACCGCGCGCTTCGACCGTCTGGACACGACGGCCGATGGTCTCGCGGTGACGGCGGCGGAACTGGCCGAGGCGGAGGGTCGCTGCGACCCGGCCGCGCTCGAGGCCCTGCGCCTCGCCGCTGGGCGGATCGAGGACTATTACCGGCGCCAGATGCCGGCCGATCTCGACTACCGCGACTCGGCTGGGGTGCGCCTCGGCGCGCGCTGGCGGCCGATCCGCGCAGTCGGCATCTACACGCCGGGCGGCAGCGCCGCCTATCCCAGTTCCGTCTTGATGAGCGCGGTGCCCGCCCGGGTCGCCGGAGTCGAACGCCTGGTCATGTCCGTGCCCTCGCCGGACGGCGCGCTCGATCCCCTGGTCCTGGCCGCCGCGCGCATCGCCGGGATCGACGAGATCTACCGTATCGGCGGGGCCCAGGCGGTCGCCGCCCTGGCCTATGGCACGGCGACGATCCGCCCGGTCGACAAAATCATCGGGCCGGGCAATGCCTATGTCGCGGCCGCCAAGCGCCGGGTCTTCGGCACCGTCGGCATCGACCTGATCGCCGGGCCGTCGGAAATTCTCGTGGTCGCCGACGGCGCCAACGATCCGGCCTGGATCGCTGCCGATCTGCTGTCCCAGGCCGAACACGATCCGGTCGCCCAGGCCGTGCTGATCACCGACGACGCCGAATTTGCCGCCGCGGTCGAAGCTGCGGTCGAGGATCATCTTTCGCGCCTGCCGCGCGCAGCGATCGCCCGGCAAAGCTGGGACGGGCAGGGCGCGGTGATCGTCGTCGCCGATATGGCCGAGGCGCCGGCCCTGGTCGACCGTGTGGCCCCCGAACATCTCGAACTCTCCCTGGAGGATCCCGAGGGTTTCGCGGAGCGGGTGAACAATGCCGGCGCCATCTTCCTGGGGCGCTATACGCCGGAGGCGATCGGCGATTATGTCGCCGGGCCCAGCCATGTTCTGCCGACCTCGGGCAGCGCGCGGTTTTCCTCTGGCCTCGGTATCCAGGATTTTCTCAAGCGCACCTCCATGATCGCCCTGGATCGGGCGAGCCTGGAAACGATCGGCCCTGCCGCCATGACCCTGGCCCGGGCCGAGGGGCTCGACGCCCATGCCCTTTCCGTGGCCATCCGTCTTTCGCGCAACCGTCTGGACTGACCGTGGCCGGTTCCGACCAGCGGATCGCCAATCTGTCCCTGGACGGCGCCTCTGTCGTCTATCGCAGCCGGGATGTCGAGCATGAGCGGGCGGTCGCGATCTACGATCTGCTCGAACGGAACCATTTTGCCCCGGTCTCGGGCGCCGTTGGGCCTTTCGACCTTCATCTGGGCATCGAAGAGAACCGCATCGCCTTCGATATCCGCGACGGGGCGGGCGAGGAGATCGATTGCCTGCGCCTGCCGCTCGGCTCCCTCCGCCGCGTCATCAAGGACTACTTCATCGTCTGCGAGAGCTATTTCGAGGCGATCCGCAGGCTCAGCCCGGCCCAGATCGAAGCCATCGACATGGGGCGACGGGGCCTGCACAACGAGGGCTCCGATATCCTGCGGGAGCGCCTGGCCGATCAGGTCAAAATCGACGACCTGACCGCGCGCCGACTGTTCACCTTGATCTGCGTCTTGCACGTCCGGGGATAGCACCCACTTTCGGGATTGGTTGCATCATGAGATCATTTTTGGCCGTACAGATGGTAGGAGCCGCGCGCAGCGCGATGCGGGGCATCGGGCAAGCGAGGCGACGCCCTGGATGGGCGGCCAAAAACGACCCTTCGGGCGGTTGGACACGGGTCGTGGACGTCGTCGCACCGCCTTGCCGATGCCCCGCATCGCCTGCGGCGTCGCTTCTAGCCACGGCCCGCGTCCGGCCGTCTCATGACGCAGCCAATCCCGAAAGTGGGTGCTAGGGGCGATGGAGGACCTGCCCGGCTCGGTTCTCTTCGCCTGCGGTCGCAACGCCATTCGGTCGCCCATGGCGGAGTGTATTCTCAAGCATTATTACGGGCGTCGGATTTTCGTGGATTCCGTGGGCGCCCGGCCCGATGGCAACGGCGTCGATCCTTTCGCGGTGGCGATCATGGCCGAGATGGGCCTCGACCTCTCGGCGCACAAAGCCAAGAGTTTCGACGAGCTCGCGGACGATTCCTTCGATGTCATCATCACTCTGGAGCCGATGGCCCAGCACAGGGCGATCGAGATGACCCGCACCGCTGCGGTCGATCTGGAATATTGGCCCACCCCCGATCCGACCGCCGCGCAGGGCAGTCGGGACCAGAGGATGGAGGCCTACCGCGATGTGCGGCAATATCTGATCGGGCGCATCCTCGAGCGATTCCCGCTCAACACCATGGCCCCGCTCTAGCGGCGGTCTGCGGTCGATCCGGAGCCGAACCCGGCAGCTTTTCCCGAAATGCTCCAAGCAACAGGGAAGACGCCCTGCGCGACAGGATCAGTCGCTTGCGGCGGCGTCCTTCGCGACGGCCTTCTTGCGGGGTTTGGCGGCAGGTTTCTTCGCGGCGGCCTTCCCGGCCTCGGCGGGTGCGGTCGCCTTCTTGCGGCGTTTGACGGCGGGCTTCTTCTTGGCCGCTTTCTCGGCCTCGGCCAGCGAGGCGGCCTCCTGGTCGGCGGCCTGTTTGGCCAGGCGCAAGGCCCGAAGGCGTGCGCCCTTCTCCTTTTCGACCTTCTGCAGGCGGTGATACTCGGTCACGGCTGCTTGCTTGTCCTGTTTCCTGAACACGGCATCTGCCATTTTCGAAGACTTCGCGCTCATAAACTCTGCCTTTCAAGATTTCTTTGGCGTCGGACCTCCCGATCGCCGGTGGTTTTGTCGAATTAACAAAAATATGGACTGTTCAGAGGCAGTAAATATTCAGTTTGGAAAGATAATTCTTAAAAACCTAAGCCGTCACGTCCGTTAGAACACAAATTTTAGAACACTCCTCCAAATAGGTTTATTAGGAACTATTTCAAGTGTGACCTCGCGATTTCGGTCCGGCGGGCCGGCGCAGTCGTTTTCGATGCCAGCGACGCGAAAAACGCAGGGCCATGGAGGGCGGGCGTCGAGCGCGTGCCCCGGCATCGTTTGCAAATCAGACCGAGGCCAGATTGAAACCAGACCTGGAAAGAGAGCCATCCTTGCTGATCCGTATCGGTTTTGAATTCGTCGTCGATTGCCCGAAGCTGACACCCATGCTTCTGGCGCTATGTCCTCACTCGGAGAACCGTCGCCGAACGATCGGGACGGGCCGGATTCAGACCGCGATGGAAACACCCACCCATACCTATATCGATATGTTCGGAAACCGTTGCGCGCGGCTGCTTGCGCCGACCGGGCGGTTGTCCGTGTGGTCGGACTGCATCGTCGAGGATAGCGGACTGCCGGGCGAATTCGATTGGAACGCTCGCCAGCACGAGATCATGGATCTTCCGTCCGAAACGCTGACCTGTCTTGCGGCCAGCCGGTATTGCGAAAGCGACGAGTTGGGCGAGATTGCCTGGCGGATGTTCGGCTCCACCCCGCCCGGCTGGGGGCGTGTGTAGGCGATCTCGAACTGGGTGCACAATCATGTAACCTTGGGCTATCGCTTCGGCCGACCGACGAAGACGGCAAACGATGTCCTGCGGGAGGGCACGGGGGTGTGCCGGGATTTAGCCCATCTGTTCGTTGGCCTGTGCCGCGCGATGAATATCCCGACCCGCTACGCGAGCGGCTATCTCAGCGATATCGGCGCCAACGCGGATGGCGCCGGCGATTTTTGCGCCTGGAGCGAAGTGTTTCTCGACGGCCGCTGGTATGCCTTCGACGCGCGGCACAATACGCCGCGCATCGGGCGCATCCTGATGGCGCGCGGCCGCGACGCCGTGGATGTGGCTATGATCACGGCCTTCGGCGCCTATCAGCTGACCCATCTGAAAGTATGGACCGACCCGATCGACGATTCGCTGGCGGAGAGCGAGCTTCTCGCCGCCCTGCGGATGCGCCCGGCCACCGAGGCCCTGGTTCTGCGACAGTCGTCGGGCCGGCTGCACGCCTAGTCCAGCGCCCGGTCCCTTGCCATGTCCGCGCCTTGACCGGCCGCGCGGCTGGGGTCATGAATGTGCGGCGAACGCAAATGGGAGATAGAATGGCCAAGGAAGAACTGCTGGAATTCAGTGGGACCGTCTCGGAAGTGCTGCCGAACGCGATGTTCCGCGTGACGCTTGACAACGAGCATGAGGTCTTGGCTCATACCGCCGGCAAGATGCGCAAGCATCGCATCAGGGTGCTGGCCGGCGACCGGGTTACGGTCGAGATGACGCCTTACGACCTGAGCAAGGGCCGCATCACCTTCCGCTTCAAATAGGGGCGGCCACCCGCCGTCCTGGGCGCGGTTTCATGAGCCCAACGATTCCCCAAGAGAAGAACATCATGCCACGGCTCGTGCTTGCATCGGCATCGCCGCGCCGGCTCGCGCTGTTGCGCCAGATCGGCATCGAGCCGGACCTGGTCGCGCCGGCCGAGATCGACGAGACGCCCGCGCGCGACGAACAGCCGCGCGCCCTGGCCGCGCGACTGGCCGAGGCCAAGGCCGAGGCGGTGGCGGCGCTTCATCCCGATGCCTATGTGCTGGGCGCCGATACGGTGGTGGCCTGCGGCCGGCGTAGCCTGCCCAAGCCCGAGGATGCGGACGAGGCGGCGAAATGCCTGGCCCTGCTGTCCGGACAGCGCCATAAGGTGCTGGGCGGCCTCACGATCGTCGCGCCCGACGGGCGCCGCGCCCGGCGTCTGGTCGTCACCGCTGTCGCGTTCAAACGCCTGACCGAAGCGGAGACGGCGGCCTATCTGGAAAGCGGCGAATGGCGCGGCAAGGCGGGCGGCTATGCGATCCAAGGACGGGCCGCCGCCTTCGTTCGCCTCCTTTCGGGCTCCTATTCCAACGTGGTCGGTCTGCCCCTGTTCGAGACAGGCTCGGCCCTCGGCGGCCTCGGCTACCCGCTGCGCTGAGACGCGGGCCTATTCCAGGCCGGCGCGCTTGCGCCAGTCGATGGGATAGACCGCGAAGACGACCGTCGCCTTCTCATCCGCCTCGTAGACGATCTCCGCCCCATCGGGCAGCCAGATGGCATCGCCCGGGCCGGTCTCGTGGACCTCGTCGCCCTCGCGAAAACGCATCTGGCCTTCGATGCAGTAGAAATACTCGTCGTAGCGCATGGTCCAGGGAATGCGGGCATTCTCGAAGCTGCTCAAGCCGCAGACCATGGTCACGCTGACCTCGGGCCCGGCATCGCGGCACAGCACCATGCCGGGAGATTCGACCTCCAGCGGTTTGAAAACCCGCTCGCCCGGTTTCACCAGCTTCAGGGGATGGGCCTCGCCCGGCGTGTCGTCGGCCTTCGCCTCCCAATCGACGGGATAGAGCGCGACGATGACCTTCGCCGAATCCTTCGCCTCGTAGACCACCTTGGTGTTGTCGGGAATCCAGACGCCGTCGCCCGGCTCCATGACAGTGGTCTTGTCGCCGACATGGAGCGAAAGCTCGCCCTCGAGGCAATAGAAATACTCGTCGTATTTCACCGTCCAGGGCAGGCTGGCCTGCTTCATCGACAGCACGCTGCAGCCCATCGTCTTGCTGAGCGGCATATCGACGTCGCGCGCGAGCATGATCTCGCCCGGCGGGCCGGCAAGGCGGTCAAATTTGCGTTCGGCGGCCGGAAACAGAATGCATTTTCCCATGGTTGTCTCCTTCGCTGGATCAGCTTGGCGGAACCCACGCGCCAGAGTAGCGTTTTCGTGCGTTGCGGTCGTCCGCCTAATCGAGACCGGCCTGTTTGCGCCAGTCGATCGGATAGATCGCATAGACGAGATGGGCCTTCTCGTCCGCCTCGTAGACGATCTCGACCCCGTCCGGCAGCCAGATCGCATCGCCAGGCCCCATTTTATGGACCTCGTCGCCCTCGCGAATCCCCATATGCCCGTCGAGGCAGTAGAGATACTCGTCGTAATGCATGGTCCAGGGCATCCGGGCGTTCTCGAAGACGCAGACGCCGCAGGTCATGGTCTTGCTGACATCGGATCCGGCGTCGCGGGTCAGCTTCAGGTCGGCGCTGACGTCGCCGACGCCCTGCAACACGCGCTCGCCGGGCTTCACCAGCTTGAGCGGAAGATCCTCGCCGGGCGTGTCATTAGTCTTGTCCTGCCAATCGACGGGATAGAGCGCGACGATCACCTCGGCCGAGTCTTTCGCCTCATAGACCAGCTTGGTGTTGTCGGGGATCCAGATGCCGTCGCCGGGCTCCATGACATAGGTCTTGTCGCCGACATGCAGGGAGAGTTCGCCGTCCAGGCAATAGAAATATTCGTCGTATCGGACGGTCCAGGGCAGGCTCGCCTGCTTCATGGTCAAGACGCTGCAGCCCATGGTCTTGCTCAGGGGCCGGTCCACGTCGCGCGCGATCGCTATCTCGCCGGGCGGACCGGCCAGCGGGGAGAATTTGCGCTCTGTGGCCGGAAACAGGGTGCATTTTTCCATGGTCTTTTCCCTCGTTGGATCGGTTCGGCGGGATCGGTGTTCGAGCGTAACACAACGGGGCGTGAGGCAGGTGCCACTGCGCGTAAAAATGCACTAGGCTCTGGTCACAAATTTTGAACGGGAGCGACAGGGGACGCGCTCATGGCCTACGAGGCTGTTGACGAAATTATCTGCTCGGTGATGCCGGGAGAGGTACGGCTGGCGCTGCTCGCGAAGGGCAAGCCGGTCGAATTTATCGTCGAGCGCGAGGCCCAGATGGGCCGGGCGGGCGAGGTTCATCTGGGGCGGGTGCTGCGGGTCGTGCCCGGCCTCGACGCCGCCTTCGTCGATCTCGGTTTCGGCAAGGAAGGCTATCTGCCGGCCGGCGAGGCCGCCTTGGACGACGATGAGGAGCGAATTTCCGATCTGGTCGCCGAGGGCGATGCCGTCCTGGTACAGATCCGCAAGGAGGCCCTGGCCGACAAGGGTCCGATGTTGAGCTGCAACATCACCCTGCCGGGGCGTTTTCTGGTCTATGCGCCGGAACAGTCCGGGGTCGCGGTCAGCAACCGCCTCGCGGACGAGGGCGAGCGCAAGCGCCTGGTCGACCTAGTCGAAGGCATCATCGCCGAGGGCGAAGGAGTCATCCTGCGCACCGCGGCCGAAGGGGCGAAGGCGGAGGATTTCGAGGCCGACCTCGCCGCCCTGCGCGCCTTGTGGAAAGAGATCGACGGCACGGCCGACGACCGCCACCCGCCCTGCCTGATGCATGGTGAGGTGCCGCTTCTGGTCCGGGCCATGCGCGACCTCGCGGGGCCGGAGCTGCGCCGGGTCGTGGTCGACGATCCGGATGCCGCCGCCGAAGCTCGGCGTATCGCCGAGCGCGATTTGCCGGCCCTGACCGGGGCGATCGAGCATCATGCCGGCCCGGAGCTTCTGTTCGATGCCTATGGCCTGGAAGACGCCCTGGCCGATGCCGTGGCGCGCCGCGTCTCATTGCCCTCGGGCGGCGAGATCGTGATCGATCGGACCGAGGCCTTCGTCGCCATCGATGTGAACACCGCGCGAGCGAGCGGACGCGGCCGGCTGCGCGATACCATCACGGAAACCAACATGGAGGCGGCGGAGGAAATCGCCCGCCAGATCCGCCTGCGCAATTTCTCGGGGCGAATCGTCGTCGATTTCATTTCCATGCGGTACGGCAACGAGCGGGCCGAGCTGATCGAGGCGTTCCGCAACGCGGTGGCCGGCGATCGGTTGCCGATCCGGGTAACCGGCATGACGACACTCGGCCTGGTTGAGATGACCCGGCGACGCGAACGCGAGGCGCTGGACGAGGCGCTGCTGTCGCCGAAATTGCCGGAGCGGCCGGAATCGCGGGTCACGCGCGCCTTCGCGGCCCTGCGCGAGGCCCGGCGTCTGGCGGCCGGCGATCCGTCCGCCGCACCGGAACTGACCGTGCCCGGCGCCGTCGCGAAGGAATTGGAAAAGGGCGGCAGCGTGGCCGAGGCCCGCGCGGCGGTGGAACGCGCCATCGGCCGGGCGATCGCGATTCGGATCGCCGATTAAGCGGGCCGGGACGTCGATCTGATCCGATTCGCGCTGACCGGCGTATTCCTGATGCGCAGTCGGACTTCGCTCGGACTCCCTCCGGACCCCCGATGCGATCCGAATCGGAGAGACAGATGCCCGTCCCGACCAGATTCCTTGCCATCCTGATCCTTGCGGTCGCGACCGCAGCGGCCGCGATCCCGGTTCGCGCGGCGAGATCCTGGCCGACACGGACGGCGCGCGGCGTGTTCTTGGCCAGGGCGCCGCGGTCCATGTCGGCGACCGCCTGACGACCGGCGAGGACAGCCTGCTGGAGATTCGGTTCATCGACGGCACTCGGGTCACCCTGGGCGATCGTTCCGATCTGGTGATCGACACTTTTCTCTACGATCCGCCGGAAGATTCCGGCGATGTAGTGCTGCAACTGGCCAGCGGCGTGTCCCGCGCGGCCTCCGGCGGCGTCGCCCGGCTGCGGGGCAAGCCCCTGCGGATCGAGACGCCGACCGGCACATTGGGTATCCGCGGCACCGAGTTCTGGGGCGAACAGAGCGCCGATTCCCTGCTCGTCGCCTTGCTGGGCGGTGGCGGGGTCTTTGTCGAGAACGCATCCGGCCGAACCGAAATTGGCGAGATCGGCCATGCCACCAAGGTCGATGCGCCGGGCCAGGCGCCCTCGCCTGCCTTTGCCTTGACGTCTGAACAGATCGAAGCGGCACTCGCCACCGTTGCTTGGTAGGGGCGCCTGGAAGGGCGCAAGCGCGGGCCGGTCGCCTCGCCGAACGGTCGAGTCTTGATTTTCGCGGCCGGCCTCTTCACTTTGCCCGCCATGTCTCCCGCCGCCGTCAAACCGCTGGCCAAGCGCCGCTCCTGTCCGATCTGCGGCAAACCCATCGCCGCCGCCCATCGGCCTTTCTGTTCGGCCCGCTGCGCCGATGTCGATCTGTCCCGCTGGCTGGGCGGGCGTTACCGGATCGCGACCGAGGAAGAGCCCGCGATGGAGGAACTGACCGAGGCCCTGCGCGCCGAGCACGGGTTGGAATCCGATTAGCGCCCGGAGGCAGCCGCCGTCTGGACAGGGTTTTCGATTTTCCCTATAAGCGGGCCCTTAAACCTGTGCCCAGGTAGCTCAGATGGTAGAGCAGTGGACTGAAAATCCGCGTGTCGTTGGTTCAATTCCAACCCTGGGCACCACCTCTCCCTCCAATGACGTTCGATAATGTCCAATTTTCCCAAGAAAACTGCGGTGTTTGGCGTTCAGATGATTCGATAGGGTCCGCCGAGGTTTGTTGGTATCTGAGAAATTTGTTGGCATCTTTGTTGGTATCGCCTCGATGAGCTGAACCGGATACCAACATGTCGCTCACTGACACACAGATCCGAAACGCAAAGCCGAAGGCCGGGCCGGTCAAAATTTCTGACGGTGGCGGTCTTTTTGATGATCACGCCGCAAGGTTCGAAGCTGTGGCGGCTTGCCTATCGGTATGCAGGCAAGCAGAAAACATTGGCTTTCGGAGCCTATCCGACGGTTTCTTTGGAGCAGGCGAGGGCCGCTGCCAAGAAACTCTTGGCCGATGGTGAAGACCCCGGCGCCGCCAAGAAGGCGAAGAAGCGTCAGCGCAAGCTGGATGCCGATAACACTTTCCAGGCCATCGCGAAGGAATGGGTCGAGAAAGGACGCCGCGAGGGCCGGACGGCTGGGACCTTGTCCAAGACGGAATGGTTGCTCGGATTTGCCTACCCAATCATCGGACGCCGCCCGATCGGCACGATCTCGTCAGTGGAGGTGTTGGAAGTCCTCCGGCTTGTGGAGAACCGGGGGCGCCATGAATCCGCGCGGCGGCTACGGGGAACGATCGGCAGCGTGTTCCGCTATGCCATCGCCACGGCCCGCGCCGAGAACGATCCCACGGTGGCTTTGCGGGGCGCATTGGAGGTGCCCGTAGTCAAGCATCGGGCCGCGCTCACCGATCCGAAAGCTCTGGGAGGGCTGCTGAGAGCCATTGACAGTTTTGACGGCCAGCCCGACGACCGGCGCGGCGCTTCGGTTGATGGTGATCCTGCTTCCTCGGCCGGGCGAATTGCGCGCCGCACAATGATCCGAGTTTGAATTGGATAGCGCGATTTGGACCATACCCGCCGAGAGAACGAAGATGCGCCGCGAGCATCGCATGCCTCTCCCGGCTCAAGCTGTAGCCATACTTCGCGCCTTGGAGAAGATAACGGGCAACGGACCAATGGTGTTTCCGTCGATCCGCTCCGCCCATCGGCCAATGTCCGAGAACGCCCTGAACGCGGCACTGCGCCGGATGGGCTGCTCCAAGGACGAGGTGACCGCGCACGGCTTCCGGGCGACGGCCTCGACCTTGTTGAACGAGTCCGGCTTATGGGCCGGCCGATGTCATTGAGCGGCAGCTTGCCCATGTGGAAAGCGACGATGTCCGACGCGCCTATGCGCGCGGCGATCACTGGAGCGAGCGCGTGCGCATGATGGACTGGTGGGGGGATTATCTCGTTGGCCTTATGGCTGGCGGTGAGGTTGTACCGTTGCGTGGTGGGCGAGCGGGTTGAGTCTGAACAGGTTGAACAGAATATTTCATCGCTGGGTGCTCCTGTGAGCGTGGCGGAGGGGTGCTGCGGAGCGGTCCGACGGGTTCTGGTATAGCCACGTATCTGGCCCCCGCTGCGGGCGCGGCTGGCAGACGCTGTTGTTTGTCTGTGGCGCGGCGATTTTCAAACCGCCGCTCAGTGCTTGGCTGAACCTAGTTTCGGTTTGACCCGTAGCGCGTCGATTGCTTGTAGGATGTGTTTCCAAACTGCAGCGCCTTCCAGATCGCCTGCCTTGCTGAGTTCATCCACTCGCATGGCCGCATGAATTGGCGCATCTTCCCCATGCTGGTCGATGAGGGGTTTCGCTGAACGATAGACGTCAATCTCGGTCGTCATGGAACTGCCCCCAGACCGGCCAATGGTCCGACACCCTCTTGTCCGTGAATGCCCGATCGACGCCCCACTCGCTGGCGAAGTCCAATGACGTGTCCAAGGTCATAACGATCCGGTCATAGGCGCACTGCCGGGCACTGAGGTTCGTGTCGGCGTCGTGCGGCACAATCCAACGGAAGTCCGCACCGTGGATTGCCATGTTGTCCAAGACTAGATCGGTCGCGTAGTTGCAGCTCGCATTGAAGTCGCCCAGCGCGATGAAGTCGTCCTCGTCGGGCCATCGCGCCTGAGCCCAGAGCATGACGTCGAACAATGCCCGGATCTCCGGGATGGCGCTCTCCGGTCGGGTGTGGATATTGATCAAGACGAAGGTGAACGAGCCGGACTTGGATTTGAAGCGCGCGGCATAGGGTTCGCGCTGGAACAGGTCGCCGACGCCGTCGTCGAACAGGGCGCCGTCTCCAAGCCGTTCGATGGTCGCCGTGTCGTAGTAGTAGCCGTACTGCTCCTGGGAAGGCCTATCATCGTCCTGGAGGCCCGTGCGCGGGCTTATGTCCATCGCATAGGCCGAACCGTCGGCGTTGACCGCATCGAGAAAGAGCCCGGGTACCTTCCCCTGGCTGTCTTTGATCTCTTGGACGGCGACCAGGTCGTACCTGCGGACGATGCTCGCCAGCATCGCCATCACGTCCGGTTTGTTAGCCTTGGTCTGGCCGAAGATTTGAATATTGAAGGTCGCGATTGTGATTTCGCCCGCCCATGAAGGAACAGGGGAGAAAACCAGTACCGCAATCGCCAGAGCCCGGAGCATGGCCACACTTCTTGAACTAGCCGACTCACGATATCGCACAGCCGAAGATCGACTATAAACGAAAAAGCGTCGTCTCGAAGACCGGCGCCATTCGCATTTGCCACGACAGCAGTAAAGGGTCGTGTCAGCGTCGTTTGAGAAGAAGTGATAGCTACATCTGCGTGGGACGATGCGTATCACTGAACGCTCGCTTGCCAGATTGCGACGGTCTCCCTCGCCAGACCGAAGGGTTCTCCTTTTCGACGACACGCTCCGCGGCTTCGCTGTTCGTCGCTATCCGACCGGGCGTTTAGTCTATGTGACATTCTGGCGAACGCTCGGTTGGCGCGTGCGCGCACGGACGCTGGGTGTGGTTGGCGAGCTCGACGAGCCGGAAGCACGAGAACGCGCCCGCGCCGAAATCGCACGAGGCACTCTTGGGATCGATGTGAATGCGATCCGACCGAGCCCCCTGCCCAACGTAACGGTTCGGGACTTGACCGAGCGATACTTCGACCTTCTCGAGAAGCGTGGAACATCGCCAGCCCGGCTTTCAAGATTTTTTCCGGCGTTCGTGCTACCGGCGATTGGCAACCATCCTGTTCAAGATATGCGCGTGGCAGAGCTCGACGCGATCCACCTCCGTGTCTTCGGGGAAAGGTCCCAGTCCACAAGAACCAGACTTCTGGCAGGACTGAACGGGCTGTTCGACCTCGGTGTGAGAAGCCGTTTGATAGGCCATTCGCCGGGTCACAATATTTGCCATTTCCAGCGTGGTTGAGCGACAGGGTTTTATCTCCAACCTGACGAATTCCTCAGTCTCAAGGCAGCTGCAGAAGCCAGCTACTGGACCTTTCCGTCGGGCATGATTCGCCTAGCCATGTTCACTGGCTGCAACTTCAACGAACTCCGCGCCTTGACCTGGGACACCGTATCTCTGGACGACGGCACGCTCGTGACTTGTGGCGCCCATCGGAATGGGCCGCGCAGGTTCTATCTGAACAGCTTCGCCCAAGAGATGCTTAGGACCTTCCAGCGACTGCGCTGTCAGCGTCTGGTCTTTTCGAATACCAAGGGCTAGCCGATTCAACGTTTCACCAAATCGTGGGCAGCAATTGTACAAAAAGCCGGGCTTCAATTTTTCGCTCCGCTACTTCTGCGCAAGAACTACGCCTCGACTATGGCCGGGGCCGGGGTCTCGATCGATATCGTCGCAGCCTTGATGGGCTATCGATCACTCCGCCCTCTCCAGGCGATCGCCGCTCCACCCGTCTAAGCGTTGCGGACGGCCAGCGAACGATTCGTTTCGGCGATCGAAGCAGATTTCTCGCCTGGGGGACCGATATTTGCCAAGCCCGGGTTGAATACGATGCCGAGTCCGAGGGCCCTGAATCATGTGGACCATATGTTCATGGGCTCAGATCCGCGCGATGCCGATTGAGACGGCGATCTCAGATGCGGTGATCCGCCGAATGCACTTCGCAAAACGCGGTCACGGCGCCGATTACCGCTGGGATGGCCGCGTACCAGGCTTCGGAGTGCGAATCTATCCGTGCGGTAGGAAAGCGTCCGTCATCACCTATCGCGCTCAAGACGATCGGTGGCGCTATCACATTTTGTGCGACACGGGGCTCCTCAAGACGGCCGAGGCGCGTGAGTTCGCACGCCAGGAACTGGCCAAGGCGGCCTTGGGAGGGGGTCCACAGGCCGAGCGGTAAGCCCGCCGGAACGAGATACCTGTCCATGAGTTGATCGACCGCCATGTCGAGGCTCTCAAGCCTCGTAAGCGTAGCTGGCACACAGACGAGCTATTTCTTCGCAAATATGTCCGGCCCGCTGTCGGCCGATGTCGAACCTCGGATGTCACATTTGAGGATCTGGAAAAGATCAAGGCTCAGGTTGGCCAGCGGCAGGCAGCGTCTTCCACCAATTTACTTTGCACGACCATTCGCAACTTGTTCGAAAGCGCGATCCGATGGGAACTATTGCAGAGTTCCCCCGCTCAGAAATTGACAGGAGTACGGCCGCCTCCACCACACGACATCATCTTGAGTGCGAAAGAGGTTCGACGAATCGAGGGCGCCCTCGACCAAGAGCTCCATCGCCTGATGGCCGCCATGATTCGCTTTCTAATCTATACGGGACGGCGCAGCGGCGAGGTGGTGCGTTTGCAGTGATCGGACGTCGATCTGGCCAAGAGCACGGTCCGCATAACCGTTGGAAAGACACAGCGTTTGCAAACCGCTTATCTGAATGGCGCTGCCCTGCGCGTTCTTGAAAGTGTTGATCGGCGGGAAGGCTGTCCTTTCGTATTCTCGACAGGCCGCCACCACAGAACCTACTGCACCAGGATCCGAGTTTGGGCACGTGTTCTGAGATGTGCCGAGATCGAACATACCCCTCTCCATGGCTTGCGGCACAACTTCGCGTCCACGCTAATCGCCTCAGGCGTGAACATCGAGGTTGTCCGGCTCCTGCCGGGACACGAGCGGATCAGATCAACGATGCGTTATATCCACCATCACCCTCTGCAGCTCTATCAGGCTGCCCAGCTATTCGAGAAAGCGCTCGAAGAGCCAACCACGCCGGCCGGTACCGCTCGCGTGGTTGCCACCCGACAATGCTCCATTGTTTCCGACCGGATCCGATCTTGTATTTAGTGACTCCCGCAAGAGTTTTTTGCATGCTGCTCAAATGAAAATGGGACGGCGTATCCGGCAAGCGCGGCTGGCCAAGGGTCTGAGCCAGAAAAAGGTTGCTGATCGCTTCGGCATCTCTCGCGCGGCCGTTGCGCAATGGGAAGGCGGCGATACGAACCCCGGCACAGCGAAGCTGGAAGGCGTTGCTGATATTCTGGGCGTTAGGATCGAGTGGCTGACGACCGGCCGGGGTGAGGCCGATGTCGACGCCGAGTCTGAAATAGTCTCTGTGCCGCTTATCGACCTCGTGACCGCCGCTCATTGGCCGAATGCTGCCGACCGCATTGAGCCTGGCGGGCCAGAGCTTCCGAGTGACCGCAAACTCGGACCGAATGCTTTTGCCATAGAAATCGAGGACGAGGCGATGGCGCCAGAGTTCGCTCCAGGCGATCGGATCATCGCCGATCCGGCCGTCGAGCCCAGGCCGGGGGATTTCATAGTTGGATGGATACACGGTTCGGTGAAGGCTGTGTTGCGACGCTATCGCGAGATCGGCGCCCAGATGGCAGGAGCAACCCCTGCTCAGTTGGTTGCTAGCAATCTGGACTGGCCAACTCTCGATCTAAAGACTGAAATTGACGACAAGCTTATCGGGACGGTGGTCGAGCATCGGCGATATCGAAAGCCCTAGGCTGGCTTCCTGTCAATATCGGTGACAAAACCGGCCACGATATTGGTGCAAAAGCCGGCCAGTCGTGGTTGATATGAGAAGGGCCTCGATCGGGGCCCTTCTCATATTTGGTCTTGATCCTGGTTCAGCGTTTTCGCTTCGATCGGCTTTGTGCGAGGCGGTAGGATTGGCTGTTCATCTCCAGGATGTGGACGTGGTGGGTTAGGCGGTCGAGAAGCGCTCCGGTCAGGCGTTCCTCGTCGAACGTGGCGGTCCATTCGTCGAACGGCAGGTTCGAGGTGATGATGGTTGCGCCGCGTTCATAGCGCTGGCTGATGAGTTCGAACAACAATTCGGCGCCGGTCTTGGAGAGCGGGACAAAGCCCAGTTCGTCAATGATCAGCAACTCGTGGCTAGCGAGTTGCCTTTGCAAACGCAGGAGGCGTTTGTCGTCACGGGCCTCGATGAGTTCATGAACGATGGCGGCGACGGTGGCGAAGCGGGTTTTGATGCCATGTTGGCGGGCCGCCAAGCCAATGCCGATGGCGACATGGGTCTTGCCGACACCGCTGGGGCCCAACGCGATGATGTTCTCGCGGCGATCAACGAACGCCGAACGGGCCAGGTCCAGGACCAGTTTTTTATTGAGCGTGGGGATTGCATCGATGTCGAAGCTCTCCAGGCTTTTGATGGCGGGGAACTTGGCCGTCTTGATGCGCCGGTCGACCATGTGCGCCTCGCGATCGATCAGTTCCAGTTCGATCAGCCTCGCCAGATAGCGGACATGATCGACATTCTCGGTCGCGCATTGCCGGGCCAGCTTCTCATACTCCCGGAGCACGGTTCGCAACCTCAGCTTCTTCAGGTGATGCTGGAGGAGCAGTTCGGACGTTTCGCTGGCGCGGCGGTCATGCCGGGGCTCCCGACAACAGGCTCATATAGCTGGACGCCGATGTCGCCGCCACGGCGGTCAGCGCCAGATGCGGATAGCGAGCCAGATCAAGTCTCGCCGGCCGCTTCTGGATCGGGCACAGCGCCAGATGCTTGACCGCGTCATAGCTGATCGCGCCGAACCGCAGGGCATCGCGTACCGCGCCATGGACAAGGGCCAGGGGAAAGGTCTCGATCAGCCGCAGGATCTGCACGTACTCCCGCTTGCCGTCGGCACAGCGGTTCTTCTGGCTCAGCCGGGCTTCCAGTAACCGGCGCAGCGTCGCGAACTCAATCGGCAGCGACCAACCCTGCAATGGCGCTGCCTGATCGAGTGCCCCGACCTTCTGTTCCAACAGGGCAAGGTAATGCAGGGGATCAAAAACAAAGTCACCGGCATCATAGGATCGTCGATGGCGGGCGATCTCGTCGGCGCCCGACGTGATGACCACGTCATCGACATAGCCCTTCACCATCACATCGCGATGGGCATAAGCGACCGGAACCGAGTAGTCGGTGTTCTTGTATCGGACCAGTGCCTGACTGGTCACCCGCCCGGGCCGTTTGTCGCAGGCATCGGGCGGTGTCACGGGTAGCTCCTCGCAGACCGCCTGATCGGCTGTCATGCGCGTGCCTATCGTGGTCGTGGCGCCACGCAGGGATCCTGCCTTGGCGCTCGCGGCAGCCTTCCTCAAGCATGATATTGAACTCAGCAAAGTCAGGGACACGAGGAAACGGCACCATGAAGGTTCGCCGGGCAAAGCCCACCATCCCCTCGACCTTACCCTTGTCATTGCCCTTGCCGGGACGGCCATAGCGGCCTTCGAACACATAATGCGATTCCAAGGCGGCAAACAGGGTGCTGCGCTTGCGGCTGCCATCACCAAGGATCTTCGCCACCGCCAGCCGGGTGTTGTCGTAGAGCACCGACACCGGTATGCCGCCGAAGAAGGCGAATGCCGATACATGGCCCTCACAGAAGGCCCCGGCTGTCTCGGCCGGGTAGGCCTTCACGTAGATCGCATCGCTGTGGGGCAACGACACCACGAGGAAGTGCACCTTCCTGGTCACGCCGCCGATTACCGCCCAGGCCTAGCCAAAATCCGCCTGGGCATGACCCGCTGGGTGCGCCAGCGGCACGAACGCCTCCTTCAGGCGAAGCCGGCGCGGATGGACATAATCCCGCACCGTCGTATAGCCGCCGTCAAAGCCACGCTCGTCGCGCAGGCGATCGTAACTCCGCTGGATCGTGTGACGTTGCTTCTTCGGCGCGCTCAGGTCATCGGACAGGATCTGCTCGATGAAGCCACTATGCCGATCCAACTTCGG